>Ga0228710_1005908_pt1 | contig 18830 bp, 11 predicted proteins | sample MedpolnodulmetaG_FD_177995 | JGI IMG/M metagenome (GOLD analysis project Ga0228710, IMG submission 177995) | Root nodule microbial communities from Medicago polymorpha collected in Santa Monica, California, United States - pink nodules | ecosystem: Host-associated > Plants > Roots > Nodule...
TGATAGCTTTGCAAAGGATGAAGAAAAGATGAAGATTCAATGCCTAGATCCATGATGTCTCAACAAATCTTGGGTTGAATCTACTCCTAACTACCTTGCTTTGTGTTTCTCTCTCAAGAAAATACCATAATCTCTCTCTAAAACCAGAAAAATATCAAAAACTATGTATGTAATGTTGTCTTGGAAGGAGAAGAGAAAGCTATTTATATGGGCCAAAATCGTGCCAACATGCTTAAGCGTAAAGGGGGACGCTTAAGCGTGCCTCTTGGAAATCTTCCTTTGTCCAATTGGGAACAGCCACGTGTGCCTTATCCACTTGCATCTGATGAAGTTCGCTTAAGCGTACCGGAAGCGTGCAATTAGCGTACAGGTCTGAGCTCTCGACATTGTGTACGCTTAAGCGTACAACAGGTCGCTTAAGCGTACCACTGGAAGCTTTGAAAAGCGAACCATAAGCGTGCTGAAAGCGTACATGAAAGTTGGCTATTGGACCTAGTACGCTTAAGCGTACAACGAGACGCTTAAGCGTACAACGGGACGCTTAAGCGTACTATCTGAATCTGGGAAGCGTTCTGGCCGCGTACCAATAGCGTACAAGAAGCTGCTCTCGGCATTGTGTACGCTTAAGCATGCTGAGGACGCTTAAGCGTACTGACTTTAGTTCATCAGCTTCTTCCTTGTCCCTTGCTTGTCATTTCCTGCATTAAAAAAAGGAAAAATTAGGCATGTAAAGCATAAATTGTAAAAGAACATAATTTGGTAGCTTTTCCTTAGATAACTTGCCGAACAAGTCACTAAAATGCCTAGATTAACACATAAAATATGTTACTTTTGAGCACTTATCATATATACGCAAAATTAAAGACATTTTAACATCCACAAATTTTAATTGTTCTCTACGTGTTGTCATATTTGACAATTGTAAGATTTTTTAATTTCCAATACTATGAAAAAAAAATCTCTTTCTCTATGTACTAGTCATTCGGTCTCAAAAATAAACAAAAAATAGTTAAAAAAGTTGATGCGTTTGAGTCAAATTTTGGACTAAATACATATTTCTTCAACCAATTTTTTTTTGTATGAGACCAGATGGAGTATGTGACTAGAAAATCATTCAAACTCATAATTCTTATGATTACACAATTCAATTTTTCACAAAATTGCTAAGAATAACTCCTCTTATAGTATAGCATGTTTCTCCTCTAGAAACCTCCTTTTTTTTTTTTTGACGGGAAGAAAACCTGATTCAACTAGAAGAAAGTGAATCCTTACAAACAGTAGCTACACAACCCACCCAAGATCTAGAGCCTAAATTAACAGCAACTTTAACCAAGCCATGGGCAGCCTTGTTTTGGGTTCTACTAATAAAAGCAACAATTATATTTGGAAGTAAAGAAAGATATATAGTGGATACAATCAGATATAATAATTAAATCTAAATCTGTTTCAATGATAACACATCCAGGATGATTGGAGTAAATTAACCAGTCAAGGCACCATCTTAGAGCAAGGTGATGTTCTGATATTTTCTAAGTGGGTGGGTTGCAGCAAAAATAACATCACCCTTATGATCCCTTTCTATGAGTCCCCATTCTCAAAACATCCAGCATCAATATTTATCTTAGTAGAGCCCATAACAGGCGCACACCAGTTCTATGTTGTTACTTGAAGCAAACTCAGCAGTAAACTCAGCACTTTCTGCTGCTATGAGGAGTGGGCACAACTTTTGTTTATTGAAGACACAATTGTTTCTCCCCCTCCAAACAGCTGGGCGGCATAAATGTTGGGGCTTTTTAGCCAACAAGATTGCATCCAAGATAACAAATTAACATCAACAAAGGGGGCAGAAAACCAAACCTGTTGGACTAACGGGCAGCAGAACATAAACAGATGCTCATGATTCTCTTTCTCACTCAAGCTAAGGAAAAGAAAATAACAAATTGAAATTCATATGTCAAATGAAATATTTAAGAAAATTGCTGATGACACGAGAAGGCTGAGAAACACTAGTAAAAGACTAAAATGCTCTTCGGCAGTTAATTGCCGAAGAATTTATAAACCAGCTGCAGTTAACTGCTGATGAAACTTCAAACCTTAATTTTATTTTATTTTTTTACAAAAACCTTAAATTTTCATTATTAATATTTATTGATTTTAATACTATTTAATTCATTGTGATTCTTGTCGTTTCAATGAGTGTAAAAAATAAGCATTTGAATATAGTGATAGAAATTAAGCATTTGAATATTATTTTTGAAAATAGTGGTAGAAATTCTTGTCTTTTGAAAGAAGATAAAAATAATAATAATAATTTTTATACATTGTAAATGTCACTAATATTTATTTATTTTTGAGCAAGCCACTAATATTTTCTTAACTTATTATTTAGCTAACAATTTATTTCATGAGATATTGTTTTCCAGCTTATCTGTATGATCCTTCAAGATTTATCAAATTTCTTCCATTCTTTTTCGTAAAAATCCTTGTAGAATAACTTGGTTTTGACTTCTCTTAATAATCCATTTATTTCCTCTATATATGCACGTTGACATGGATGGAATCAAGAGAATTAATTCTGATTATTGCCAAAAAAAATCAATTATGACTTTAGTAAATAATATTAAAATAAATTTTTTAATATTGTCAAATATGGTTCATGTTTTTATTTGTATGTGATTTAATTGTTTTTTAATTAATGATTTAAATCAACAAAGATATACATCATTGATTGATAAAATCGAGTATTATTTCTTTGACTCAAATTTTGATTTCAATACACAATTAAAGTGGTTTTATTGTTGCTTCTTTTTAAAAAAGAAAAAGAAAAAGAAAATCATAACTTTCTTGTTTAATTCTTTAATGTAATCCAAGACATTAAAAGAGTGTTGATTATGTTTCCTCGTGGAATCACAATGAATTAAATAGTATTAAAATCAATAAATATTAATAATGACAATATAAGGTTTTTGTCAACAAAAAAAAATTAAGGTTTGAAGTTTCCTCGACTGTTAACTGCTGAGGTTTTTCTCGGTAGTTAACTGCAGCCGGTTTATGAATTCCTCAGCAATTAACTGTCAAAGGGGTATTTTGGTATTTTACTAGTGTTTCTCAGCCTTCTCAAATGTGTCATCAGCAATTTTCAATATTTAATAGTCTTTCCGTTAATTTCTCTTACTCTTATCATTTTTTGTGGAATTTTTTTATAAGGGGACCACTCTCTTGATTCGTCCAAGGCATCCAAATTTAAAGGGTCGGCCCTGATTAAAAATCATTTGATTAATATGTAAGAAAACATGATGTGGTGGTGAAAGATGTGCTCACCCAAACATATGCCTAATTTTGTTAAAAGTCAACATAGTCTCAATTTTGTATCGGAGAAATCCTCGTAGAAAACGTCTAATATAAACATTCAATCAAATTATAAAAATACTAACGATGATGTATTTTTATATTTGTTTTGAAGATTGTAAAATTGAAATTTACAAATGTAGCCTTCAACTTAGAACTCATTTCAAATAGTTAGAATGGGTTTTTAGTAAAATGCAAGTGGGAGTAGGCTTGCTAACTTACTCCTTCATGTTTTTAGGTGGGAGTAAGTTAGCAACCCCCCATATATATATATAATTATAATTATAAAGAAAAAAAGGAAAACGATTTGAATATATTTGGTTGGAGTTTATCTTTCATTACCTAAACATTGTTTTGTATTGTTTCCATTATATGAATGTTGCGTCTTCACTTATATATTCGCCTTCGAGCGACCTCTTCATAGCCACCATGATGTCTTTGTGTTTTGTGACTCCCTCATTGCTTGGTTTGGAATCTAATATCTTTGTTGGTGATTTTATGATTTTAGGGTTACATTTTTTTGCTTGGTTTTTGGTTTGAATTTTAGTTTGTTTTAAGTTTGTGCTCCATGCGTTTGTTAAAATGTTCGAGAGAAACTTGTTTTTCCCGTTCTATATTTTGAGTAAGGGGCTTGGGACGACTATCACCAATTAAACATTCGTTCAACCTCGCAAATGAATTTGTGGTTGGTTGGATTGATAATGCTAAAGACCACCTAAAGTCAATACAAGCAAACAACAACAAAATTTCTTCCGTAGATGGATGAGATAAAAGATGGTTGATCTTGCATTATTAATCTTGACCATTGGTCATACATCGAAGAAATTTGTTTGGTTTTTAGGATAAGGTTTTTGTTTGTTAATTTCTCATGAGGTTTTGAAATATGATCTATGTGTAACCTTAAAGTGTTTTTTTTTTTTTGCTTTCTTAGTCACTGGTATTGAGCTCAAAGCATGAATAAAAAATGTTCCAACACATATTGTACTATCTTTATGTTTATCATTTAAATTGAAAAAAAAGATATTTGTTTTCTTACACATATTTCATGCTGAGGTTGGCCCAATAAATGATTTGGCATACAATTTCTAAAAACAAAAAAAGGTTTTGATATAGACTATTGTGTAGGGGAAATAATTGCTTCGGCACAAGTATTTGAACACTAAATTTAAGCACCCATACAATATTGAGAAAAGGCAAAAAGAAAAAATAATTTAATAATACATATTTTTTAAGGAATAAATAAAATACATTTTTATGTGTGTGTCTAAATGGTATGCTCAAAGACATGTGTCCAAACAAGACTTCCACGTTGTATTGAGGTTGGCCCAGCTGCACTCTCACATTAATGGGACCTTATCTAATCGAAGAGCGTTGCAAATCCACGTGAATAAAAGAGAAGAACATGAATAGTGGGCGATCTAAAAACTTTTTTTGATGGAAACTAGAAAATAGTCTATATATTTTGCCTAAAAAATAAAGTCACGCTAACAAATGTCTTACATGCATCATTTTCTATATAAAAGTTATTTTTTCTTAATTCCTTAAACAATATCATAAGTGCACGTATTAGCATTTTTCAGAAAAATATAAGTTGTGGACCTAATAAGTTTTATGTGGTTAATCATAATCTAACAAAACATTGACAAAACTCAAGGAAAAGATTTACTTCAAGGCAATTCAAATGATTTGTCTTTATTTTTTATTTTTATTCCAGTTTTTCTGCGCTTAGCAGGTGTTTCTCCCTTTTTAGGTGTGACCGACTGACTATGGGTGTTTTTTTTTTGAGGTTTTTCATGTTTTTATCATCTTAACTTCAAGCGTGATTTTCGTTTAGTAGGCATTTGCTGACATTTTGTTTTGGTAATCTTTTGTACTTTTTTTTATCTATCCTTTTGGTTATACTATTTCAATACATTTCTGATTATAAAAATAAATAGAAATTTTGAGTTGAAGTTTAAAACTTGTCATTTTTGGTGTTTTTAGAACATTTGTTAGCATTATCCAAATTTTCATATCTAGGAAGAGGTAGATCATTTTATCTTTTTGTTAATTTGTGATTGGCAATAGAGAGTGTTTTCTTTTTACACTTGTCTGTGCTTAACTGAATTTGAAGGTGGATGTTTCCGTGCAATCTTTGAGTCAAAATCATTAGTTTCTGCTTTCTTTGAACATACTCCAACTCTTGGAATGTCTTGCTTGGAAGCATAGTTACTAGTTAGAGAGGTCATTCATGGCTTAATAAACAATATGTAATCATGTATTATATCCATTTGTCCTTTGCTAGTTGCTACCCCTTCCCAATTTTGCCACCCCACCATTTTAAATAAATCAAATTAGAGTAAGGAGGAAATAAATTAAAATAAAGAAAATATAAAATAACTCTGAAACACTAGTTAAGGAAACAAGCAAAACATCTCAGCCCACAGATGGCCTAAGGGTCAAGCCACTCAAACAAGGGCTTTAGGCCTCAAGACTTTGGGTTAAAAAAAGCTTCAAAATAAATCAATTTAGCTATAAGTATATAATATGACATATTAATAATCAATATTCATCTACCTTAGTTGATAAATTTTAAGGCTCAAATCCATTTGGTCCTATGGTTAAATCTTGGATTCAACAAAATTTGATTTATTATGCTTTTAATTTTCTTTTTTTTTTTTTTTTTTTAATTTCAAAAGGCATCATTATAAAATTTGTTTTAGGCCTCTTGACATGTTGGACCGGCCCTGTTTCAGTCAACTCGACCTCCCAAACACACAAATTAAATAAATGCTAAAATTTAATTATTCAAATACACCCAAGCAGACATAAACACCGAGACAGAGGAGTAATCAAATAAACTAATATGATCTCACAGATGCATGATTAGGTATTAGTGGCCTCTTGATATATATTATCAAAAAGCACAATCTAGAAAACGAAAAGGTAGAGTGGGGTTTGTTTGTTAGTACTTCAACATGATTAAGCATCATGCATGCTAAAATATTGGTGTCATGGAAAACAACTGTAAAATGTTGAATACTTTTTCTGCTTTTTATTTTTTTGGTGAAAAAGATTTATTCTATTTTATGATAATAAAAAACAAATATCAAATCAACCAGTAATCACGGTACAAAATAAATGAAAATAAAATACTCAAATCCATTTTTTGAAAACATTGCTATTAATTAATTAATTTGGCCCGGCCAAAAGCTTAACCAAATGACACCATATTCTTTTTTTTTTTGGCACAAAAAAGACACCATATTCTATTTTCAAATAATGACAACAACCCAATGACATGAAAAATAAGGAATGAAAAAGACGAGACAAGCAAAAGAAAGCAAAGCACTTAAAAAACCCAGCATATACTATGTCTCAAAAAAAATAATTGATTACATTTATTGTTGTGATGTTATTATACATCTTGACAATGATTTTTCAGTTTTTAACAACAGAAGCCGTAAATTCTTCTATAGAATGGTTTGCTAAATTGTCAATTTTGGAATATTACAATGTAACCAATTTCTTTTCTTGGAATATCATAATCTGAAGATAAATTCCCTTTAATAATCATATCACTGGATAAGGAATTTTTTAATTCGATATACATCAAGCGGTAAAAAAAAATCCAATAATAATCGATATCAATTGCAATGAAAATATAAATGTAATTTCCTTGTAATACTATACTACCGGTCCTGTAATTTAAACAACCGTGATTTTGGTGTCACGTTTTTATACGTTTCACAATTTTATACATCAATAGTTCATAAAAAAAGTGGAAGAATAAACTTAAGAATACCTAAAAGAAAAGTGTGAAACTTATTGAATATGTATGTTTAATTGATTTGGGATGCTGCAAAACGAATATTAAATTGGAAATGATGAATGTAATATTAATATTAATTAAATTATTTTACGTGTGTGTAAATAATCTCTTTATTGTAAGTTTTTTTATTAAATTGGAATAAGATGTTTCTAATGTAACGCCGACGTACAACGTTCATCAATAGTATCCCAACTATGTCGGACTTATTATTGAAGATTATATTAATTTTAAAGTATTTTTTCATAGTTTAATCTTCATGCATGTTAGGTGTAACACCAACCAAACTAAGGGTGTTTATGATGCGGTTTGGTTTGCTTTTGAGGTTAAAAGTCATCCGAATTGCAAGATGAAAAAACATGTAGTTTGGTTTGGTTTGGTTGACTTTTAAAATAAAATTCGAACCAAACCAAATCAATCTAACGCGGATTGGATTGGATCGGTTGATGCTGTTTTTTGACAATAATTTTTATGGTTTCTAACAATAAAATCGAGTTAAAAAACTATAACACAACATATTTTTCAGCAATGTTTTAAATTTCAACTAAAATTACAATTTTATTTTCACCGAACAATATAAGAAATGTAGAAGATTAAAATTTTATCATTCTATAAAATTTCAAGTAGCACATAAATACATTTTTGAAATAAAAAGCTTAACAAAAGAAAAAATATGTTATTTTATAAAAGTTTCCATGAAGTTTTTATGAGTACTTGTCTAGTGACTTAGGTTTAATTAGCGTTTTTCTTATGTTGCGGTTTGGTTTGGTTCAGTTGGTAAAATAAAAACCACAAACCGAGTCAAACCGTGCGGTTAAGTAAAAATGTGATTCGAATACATCGAAACTAAATGTGGTTTCGGTTTGAGTTGCTTCAATTTTCGATTTTTTTATTAGATTAGTTCGGTTTTGAACGCCCCTAAACCTTTCTGTCCGTATTATTCATATTTAACTACTCTTTTCATAATCTAGACTCAATATAGATTAAAGATCTTGTAAAAAAATATATAGATTAAAGATACTCCACATTTATTTCTACAGTTGACATTTGATTTATTACATAACTTTCATTAAAAAAACTAAGGAAAATGTTAACTTGTGCTCTTATGGTACATGTTAAAAATTCCACTAATAGAAATTATGTATTAGAAATTGTTTTAATTTATTGCTCAAAATTTTTAATATTAATTTTTTTCCATTAAATTCTTACCAATAATAGAATAAAATTGAAGTTTAACATGTGCCTTAAGAGCACAAGTTAACATGACCAAAAAACTAATTTTGTGAAGTTGTAGAAACAATTTTGTCACTGTTTTTCAATTATGAGTAGAAGAGTAATCCCTTGGATTTTGAACATAAATATGATTACCCACTATTCAATGAACCCACATTTGTTGACTAATGTTTAGAATCATTTTTTGTCAAAAAACGTTGTGATGTCAATTTCTTCTTTCACCAAATTCATAACACAGTTTTTTGATCAAATTTTTTGAACACCACTCCATCACCAATTACCCTACCGTCACTCTAATCACTCTAATTAATTTAACATTTTTAATTTAATAATATTAGAAGAAAAGCAAAAGACAACAAGAAGAAAAAGGTCATCTTTTTAATTTAATATTTTAAATCAGAAACAACTATTTTATTTAAATTATAAAAATAAAATGGCCCTTTTTTTAATATTACAATGACTTAATCAAAATCAAGTCTTTGACACTTGTTTTGTTAACTCTCTTTGAATCCAAGTTTTCAAATTTTTTCTTAACTCTCTTCTTTGTTTTCTTTCTTTCTTTTCCAATTTTCCTGCAAAATTAAGAAACTTTGATTTGAACTACTTCTAGTAGCTTATATGAGTTTCTTGAAATTTTTTGTTTCAATTTTGTTACTTGGTTACTAATTTCACTTAATTGAGTAGAAAGAAAACACTGAGAAATCAAAAAGATGAAATTTTTAGCTTCATTTTTGGTTCTCTCTTTGATTTCAACAATCTCTCTTGTCAACTCAGACACTCTACCCTCAAATGAAGGTATCTTCTTCTTCTTTCAGATCTCAATTATTCAATTTTGATTTTCTGTGTGAAATTGGACAATGTAGAATTAATTTTGCATTTTTATAGAAATTATTAGTCTTATGATCCTTTTCTGTGTTAAAAAGATGAAATTTTTAACTCAAATAGAGTATGATATTAATTTCATTAAAAATGAAGCATTGATTTTTAATGTTTTTGGTTGTTGTTGATGTTAGTTTGGGCACTTACAAGCTTTAAAGAAGCAATATATGAAGACCCAAATTTGGTTTTATCAAATTGGAATATGCTTGAATCAGATCTTTGTAACTGGTTTGGTGTATCATGCACTGTGGATGGAGATCATGTCATCAAGTTAAACATCTCAGGTTCATCATTGAAGGGGTTTCTTGCAAAGGAATTAGGCCAAATTACCTATTTGGAAGAATTGTATGTTGTTCATTTTTTTTATTATCATTGTTGATTTAATCTTGTGAGATATCGCGGTTGATGCTAATTTGTGGTTATTATGTTTGTAGAATTTTGCATGGGAACAATTTAATTGGAACTATACCTAAAGAACTATGTGTGTTGAAATCTCTTGAGGTGTTGGATTTGGGAATGAATCAGTTAACAGGACCGATTCCGCCGGAGATTGGAAATTTAGCTCTACTTGTGAACATGTAAAAGAAATTCAATATGCTAGTTGTTACTGAATACTATATTGAAAATCATTGACTTATTCGAGTTTATTTGCATTTTTACAGAAACCTGCAGTCCAATGGGTTGACTGGTAGGATACCTCATGAATTTGGAAATTTGAGATACCTTAAAGAACTTCGGCTCGATAGGAATAAGTTTCAAGGACCGATTCCTGCTAGTGGAAGTTCTAATTTTGCTTCAAATGGAATGTGAGTGTAAATTTTATGATTGAATTGTGTTATAGTCTGTTTAGGGGATTCATATTTTCATCCATCTAGTTTTTTCCTTATATGATCGATAGCACACTTCTTTTTTCTGGTTTGATAAGCTTGCTTTTGGTGACTTAAAACTGTTGTGGCTAAAAATCATGTACTTAAGCTCAGTGTTGAGTATGAAATGTCAAATTACTATTCCAATCAAAGTTTCAATTCTTTTTATCTGTCTCATACTTTTATAATTTCTCCAGGTATACATCTAACGTGAATGTAACTGGCATCTGTCGTTCTCCTCAGTTAGAAGTAGCAGACTTTTCATATAATTTTTTAGTTGGCAGTATACCTAAATGCTTGGAGTTTCTCCCAAGGTGCCTTTTCTGATTGTCATGTTGATGTTGGTATTTTTCTCCTCAATCGTACTTGAAAACATACTTTACATATTCTGTCAAACAGGTTAAGTTTTCAAGGAAATTGCCTCCAGAGCAATGATCCAAAGCAGCGGCCTTCCACACAATGCGGCGGTGCCTCACCTGCCAAGAGTCAGCCAGTGGTGGACCACCAATTCCACCAACTAGGTAATCATGTGCGCAAGCATCACAGACTATCAGAACCTACTTGGCTTTTGGCTCTAGAAATAGTAGCAGGAACTATGGTCGGTTCTCTCTGTTTGATTGCCATTCTCACTGCTTTTCAAAGATGCAATAACAAATCATCTATCATTATTCCTTGGAAAAAGTCTGCCAGCCAGAAATATCAAACTACAGTATACATAGGTTCAGTTTCTTTGTCTTTTACTTTCTATTTAGTTGTTCGAGATCTGTTTTGAACTGAATATGTGGATTGCAGACCCGGAGATGTTAAAGAACGTGAGAAGGTATAGCAGACAGGAGCTTGAAGAGGCTTGCGAAGACTTCAGCAACATAATTGGGTCCTCTCCAGACAGTGTGGTGTACAAGGGAACCATGAAAGGTGGACCTGAGATTGCTGTAATTTCTCTCTGCATCAAGGAGGAGCATTGGACAGGATATCTGGAACTCTACTTTCAGAGAGAGGTAAATGGAAATATTTCAATGCTTACAGTGCAATAGTTGTCAAAGTCTTTTACTATATATTAATTTATTGAGCCATTATTATTTCCATTCAGGTGGCAGAATTGGCAAGGTTAAATCATGAGAATACTGGAAAACTACTGGGATATTGTAGAGAGAGCAATCCGTTTTCAAGGATGTTGGTTTTTGATTATGCTTCAAATGGGACACTTCATGAGCACCTACATTGTTGTAAGCAAGTTTCTTAGCGTGTGTGTGTTTAAACAAATGTTTCAGTTCCTTCAACATGCAATTTTGACTGCGCAGATGAAGAAGGATGCCAATTCTCATGGACACGGCGTATGAAAATTATCATAGGCATTGCACGTGGACTCAAGTATTTGCACACAGAAGTTGAACCTCCATTCACTATCTCAGAGCTGAACTCTAGTGCTGTATACCTTACAGAAGAATTTGCCCCTAAGGTGTGCCCACTAATTAGTTCACTTCAAATCATAAAACTCGACAATTACAATTTTGCTTGATATCTTATATCAGTCAAGAGTGAGCAGAAATAGAGAAACAAACACCTCTGTTTATATGCTATGTGTTTGTTCTGTTGGAAACTGAAAAGTTTTCTTACGATTCTCATTGTCGTGAACCTAAATTGCAGTTGGTTGATTTTGAAAGCTGGAAGACAATTCTTGAAAGATCAGAAAAGAATTCTGGTTCTATTAGCAGCCAAGGTGCTGTTTGTGTTCTTCCGAACTCCCTCGAGGCACGCCATCTGGATACCAAAGGAAACATACATGCTTTTGGAGTACTTCTACTAGAGATAATCAGCGGGCGACCTCCATACTGTAAGGAAAAAGGTTACTTGGTGGATTGGGTAAGAAACTTTCTCAAGTTTTTATATGTTTAAAATATAATTTAGTCGATGTTTGGAATTTGGGTCCACGTTCAACTCAATATTCTTGCTTCCCGATGTGAATTAACCGTGGTTTTATGAAGCTATAAATTGTGGCTTCTATGTTATTGCAATTTCACACCAGGAAAGTGGTTTTATGAATACGCGCTTGATGGTTTCAGGAAACCCTGAAAAAGTACTTTTTACTATGCCATATTTGCTAAATGTATACATGTGCTGCAGGCCAAAGACTATCTTGAAAAGCCAGAAGTAATGTCACATTTGGTGAATTCAGAATTGAAAAATTTTAGACATGATGACCTCAAAGTGATATGCGAGGTGATAACTCTTTGTATCAATCCTGATACAACTGCGCATCCATCTATGCAAGAATTATGCAGCATGCTGGAGAGCAGAATCGACACATCAGTAAGTGTGGATCTCAAGTCATCTTTGGCCTGGGCTGAACTTGCTCTTTTAGCATAATAATGATATAGTCAAACTCAAAACTAACAGATCTACATTACAGCATAGATACACAGAATAATTTTCCTCTTCAATTTTATTTCTATTGTAAATGATTGCTCAAAGAGGGTATCTGTTAGGCTTAATTACAACAAGGTCTCATTGTATAGCTCTAGCCTACTTGTAGAACTTCAGAAATTGTTAAATAGAAGAAGATTGTATTGGACAAGTGTTTTTCTTTTATGCACTATATAAATATATATAAGAAATGCTTTTACATGTAATCCTCTTCCAAGTGAAACAAAAAAATCCAAGTGGTTTCATTGGCAACTTGGCAGAGTAGCAACCTATAAATAATAGATGCTTACTTAATTTGGAAACTAAACCAAGAGCAATCGAAAAACTGAACAATGACAGAGTTTAAGTAGTAATGATGCATTATAGTAATAATACATGACATTTTTGGATTAGTTGTCTGTTGAATCCAAGCTAAAAAACAATAACAGGATGGCCCCCAAAACCTTGAAACACAGTTAGGAATTAATAACTGTGAAGGAGAGATGTGAGAAGTCGGAAAGGGGGCACTCAGAGGGCTCGTCCTTTCACGATGTCCAAGCTCATCTCACTTGGATCAGTTGCTTGGAGTTCAACTTGAATGCCATCCAACTCCCTCTTGAATCTATCCTTGGAACTTGCATACACCATCTTCATCCTCACCCTTGAAACTTCTGGTGACCTACACACAACCGATACACATAATGCATATCATTAAACAGCATGTTCAAATCTATTACGTGATTAACAAACTAAATAAGTGCAGTTTTGTAGTAATACCATGCAATGAAGTAGATCTTGCTTTTCTGGCAATTCTCTGCCGTTGTGAAATCAAAATCATAGACAGCATAACGACACTCATCAGCTGGCAAACTGGCCTGAAAATCGTCATAGGTTTCTGTTGGTCCCCCTATTTTGTCAATCACGACTTGTTGTTGCTCAATTTTGAACACAATGAATCGATAACTCCTCTTTGCTTTAAGCTCTTGGAACTTCAGTTTGCATTCATCGTCCACAGCCATTCCGGACGCTGCATTTGCCTGCACCATATTTTTTCCTCATCTAATTAAATGTCACTAACTAGACTTAATCCTTAATTTATTGTTCTTCACTTTCATATCGTTATTAATTTGAATTCCTAACTTGCATACCTGTTTTTAAAAAGGGGTGTAATGTAAGGAATTGGATTCTCTACCTTTAGATCCTCTACTTTTGGGTGACTTTAGACTAAAAAATAAGAGAGAATGTTGGAAAATGTGGAGAAATAGATAGAAAGGTAGGTGACTTTCCCTCCTTCAAGGTAGAGAAACATTGCCCGTAACGTAAGACTTATAACCTTTGTAGTTTGATGCAACAAAGGTTGTGGGAGCAATTATTCAAACACGTTGATAGATGTAGTGACAAATTCCTAAACATTGTGGGGGCAATATTCAAATATATGATAAATAATGTTGTAGGTATACTATTCATCTACTATACATTGTATATGCTATGCAACTAATATATGGGCATTTCTCTTTAGACCCTCCAATATCTCCAAGGTCTCTTAAATAGACATCCCATAGTTATCCATCGAATGTAAATAGACGTCTTGTAGTTATTTACTGGATGTATTTTTTTTTTGTTGTCAAACATACATCCAGTAGATAACTACCCGATGCGTATCTAAGGGACCTCAGAGATATTAGGGAGACCTATAGAAAAACGTTCCTAACATATAATTTTGGTTTTAACCAAATCGAAGTGGAGGCAAATGCCCCCAAAGTTACACGGATAGATCTCTCTGGATAGGCTTATAAAGTAATTTGGATGATCTTTTGATAATTATTAATTCATTATTGGAGAAGCATGTAATGACATGGTTGTTACTTGATGGTTTTCAAGACTTATATCAACTCCTAATATGATAAAGTTCTTATTCTTTATACTGTATCTAATTCATGAAATGTGAATTTATCCCAAATTGTATCATAAGAAAAATATATAAATATGAATTGGTGATAATAATAGCATTCAAAGTTAGATTGTTCAAGAGGGTACGTAAGAAGAACACAATGATTGTCATGAATATAATCGACAAAACAACAACAATAACATAACTATATTATGTTACTAATAACTTTTAATGTCAAAAGAAAAAGAAGGGATAGAGACATAAGAAAGTACCATTTTGCCAGCAATGAGGAAGAAGCGCCCTACGAAATGTGAATGAAAGAAAAGGGAGGGGAGAAATAGAGAGAATGGAAAAATGGGAGCAACAAATGCAATGAAAATTATGGAGAGAAATAACAAATAAAGATCCTTGTTTTTTGGAGCCACGAGAGGTGGAACTTTGAGGAGACTAATATAGTGGTTAGAGAATAGAAACTGGGTGAGAAATTAATGGGTGTGGCTGTTAAAATTGAGATCTATTTTGCTTCCACAAGTTTATTTTATGATTAATCCACGTTCATTTCAATTGACATGTTCCAAATTAGTAGAATCCTTAATTAGATATATCACCTTACTATTCTTGTTCACAAAGAAAGATTAAAAATTAGTTGCCTCTTTTGCCAAACCGCACAAAATATGATTTGAGGGATTATATATTTCAAACTATAATTTTGTTTTCATTTTAGAGAATAATAAAATATGAGAGATAATAGTAGACAACAAATGTTCGACTTCATGGTTGAAGTACTACTTCATTTAGTGTCCGATATGTCTAGAATATCATTACCTCTAATAAAATGAACTAAGAAAAAAGATGTAGGTGATAATCATATAATACTATAATTGAGTGTTTATAACCAGAGTGAAAGCCTTGTTTGTATCATTAAAATATCGATTTCAAGGTTTATTTTTTTAGAGCAAACAACATATTCTCACAATCAAACCTTATCCCATTAAGTATGATCCAATGTATGGGTTAAACGACGCTATATTCTTTGTTGCCTATCATATCTATATCAAACTCATTAATCATTAGATCTTTTTTAATAGTTTCTTTTATAGTTTTTTTAGACATTCCTTTAACGATTTGACCATCCTCCGTCTAATCTACTATCTTTACTGCATAATCTACATGTCTTCTCTTTGAAAAATTGGGGTATTAAAAAACTAATGGAGTGGACCAATTGACTAACGGAGGTATATTTAAGGGACCGAAAAGGAAAATTTTAAAGTTAAAGGACCCAATCGAAAACAACAAATAAGTTAAAGGATCATTTATGTAATTATTAAGCCTACATTCAATACAATAATCTCATCTCTTCAATACTTATTATATTTTTGTGTTGATTTTTCACCGCTAATACCATGTTGCATACAACATTGTCAATCTTACAGATGTACGATAAATTTTTTACTTTTTTTTTTGATAAGGCAAAGGCACACTGACATAGAAAAGGAATGGAAGACACTCCAACGAAGTTGGGATGTCTTACAGATTTGAGTCCTTGCCGGGTTCTCATATATATTATTAAAAAAAAGAAAAAGAAATTAAAAAAAAAAAACTAGGGGGACATAAAACACTTGAGTTTATATGGTATTTTTATGTCACATAAAACACTTGACACTTTCCTCCCTTGTAATCACCTAAATTGAATTCGATGGTTTACATCTTATTCTACCTTTATATCATTTTGTACAATAGATCCAAGATGTTTTAACTATATGATATATGTTGTAATATGATCTCCAACTTTCACCGATAAGACTAAGTTATAAATGTTTTGTCTTTCCTATACATATATTCCATGTATACCGTCTTGATTATATTCAGATGGAAGATACACATTTCTAAGGATAATCTCTAAATCTCTAAGGTCATATTTAATTCCTACTTCGACTCTCTGAGTATAACTATATCATCTACACAAAACATGCATCTTAATGTTGACTTTAGGACGTGTTATGTAAGTACATCCAAAAATAATGTGAAGATATAAGTGTTTAAATTTGATCTTTGATGCAATTTTATTGTTATAGAAAAATCTTCTACGACCTTGCCATGCGTTGACATTAGTTGAGGCCCCCTCAAATGCATCATTGATAAGCCAAACTATATTTTTCTTAAAGAAGATTGATATTGATCTCCAAATGTATATGGTCGAATAATAGAGTCAGGTTCTCATAGATGAAATCAAGTGTCTAGGTGAAACACGTTCTTAAGGATTTTGGCTTGTTCTTATTGTTTTGGGTCAGTGAATAGGTTTGTATTATGAGTGGTTCTGTTAATTATGCTCAGCTAAGATGATTAGGACCTAAATACTATAATTTGGGTTGTGGGCCGTAACGGACAAATGAATGGGCTTTGCTTAAGTCTAAAAGTCAACTTTGGAGAAAGTTTTACCATTTAGATTTCTGCTCTTCCGCAGCACAAAACACTCGCGCCCTGCAGTCATGCCCAAAATGTCCATGCGCTAGTTAACTAGCGTAAGTGTAAAATAATGCACAAGTGAAGTTAAATGGCGTGAGTTAAGTGGCTACTTTTTTTTAATTTATTTACTATTTTCAAATTATTTTATTTACTTTATTCTAAATTATTTGTTCACTTTATTCTAAATTATTTCTTTTCTAAATTATTTGTTCACTTTATTCTAAATTATTTATTTGCTATATTCTAATTTATTTATGCACTTAAAATAAATTCGAAATTAGAAAATAAATTCGATTTTATTCTAATTCAATATTTATTCTAATTTATTTATTCAATACATAATCATAAACATAAAATAAATGCAAATATAAATACAAATAAAAAACAAAATTAATAAATATAACTTTCGTTTTATTAATATCATTCAAACATTACGACAAATAATACATATATTTTATTTGAATTCACTAATCTACTTATTATCGTTTTACCCGCTTGGGGTAAAAAGTTATTTTTACCCGCTTGGGTATATAGCAATAGCTCTTGGGGAAAATAATGATCAGTCATGTTGGGGAAAAAAACATCAAAATCCCTTGAAGTAAATTTAAATTTGGTTCCTTTTATACCCCCATGATGATTCTTTTTACCAATGGTAAAAAGACTTTGGGAGTAAAAGGAAGCAAACCTAATTTTACCTCAAGGGATGATGTCTTTTTCCCCAACTCGACTGACCACTATTTTCCTCAACAGCTATTACTATATACCTAAAGGGGAAAAAAGAGCCTAGAGACTATAGAAGAAAAAAAGAAGAAGAGAAAGAGGGGAAGAGAGTGGGAGGAGATAATGTGAGATGGTGTGAGGAAATGAGGAAGTTTGTGAAGGTATTTATCGGCAGGAATGATAACTTAGTTTGTATCTACCATAAATGTGGTAAAAAAACGTGTAAAAGTAGTTAAAAACGTGTAAATTGAATGTTGAAAACCTGACCAAACTGGAAAAAAAAACGTTTGTTCTTCAGTTTTGACCACCGGCCAACTTGCGTGAGTTAACTCACGCAAAAGCTCAGTGGTGCCTGACTTAAGTCACGCAGAGATTATAAGGTGTGTGAGTTATGTCACGCTGTTTGACTTAACTCACGCAGGGGTATATTTGAAAATCATGCTGGGCGCGAGCAAAATGTGCTGGGGAAAAGCAAAAATCCTACATTTATACCATCACCCCTACATTTTACATGAATTACCAATTTTATCCTTGTATATAAAGCTAATAACCTCATTATCTTCATTTGTTTCTACAATTTCAGAAGTTTCCTGTGTGCATAGAAGAGAACGTATTGCAGACCCATGCCGGAAAATCACGTATGAGTTTTCCGATTTGGTAGACCGTAATCCATGACGTGTGTCACGGCCCAATACAAAAAATAAGGTTTACAAATATACTAATAATGAGATATTGACAAGAAAATAACATTAAAAAAACGGGAGATAATGCTTCCAATTATCTTTTTTAACAAGAAGATAATAATTCCAATTAACAACAATTTACTTTTCTGTTCCGTATACCTTTGTTCAACATGTACAAAATTATCAAGTTTTTTTTTTTTTACAAACAAAATTATCAAGTTTTGTTTTTCCAAACGTGTTTATTTAAGTAATAGTGTAGTGATTTCCACAAACAATATGCTTTTAGCTCATCAATATTTCTATGGAAAATTCTATGGTGAAATAACTTTTCCGATGAAGTTAACACTATAACATCAAAAATGTAGTGAGTAACATCCCACTGTTTGTACAGTGACATCAAAAGTCTCATAGTATCATCAATTCATCAGATTAACAAGACTACACTTAATCTAATTTTATCATACCTTGTTTTAAGTGTAACACCCCACAAAGTGTAACACTTAAGACTATCACATAATATCATCAAATCTGTT
>Ga0228710_1005909_pt1 | contig 18828 bp, 17 predicted proteins | sample MedpolnodulmetaG_FD_177995 | JGI IMG/M metagenome (GOLD analysis project Ga0228710, IMG submission 177995) | Root nodule microbial communities from Medicago polymorpha collected in Santa Monica, California, United States - pink nodules | ecosystem: Host-associated > Plants > Roots > Nodule...
AACCCCCGGACCTAATCTCTAAGGGTTTTTCTCTCTTTTTTCCCTTCCCAAAAATAAAAGTAGAAAGTTCAAAGATTGAAGGTGCAATACCAATCAATGGATTGATACCCAAAAATCACGAGCACATAGGGTTAAAAATATTAAAATTGTTTGGTTTTTGTGTAAAAAATATTAAGAAACTGTATATCATTTTAGTCTCTAAAGTTCTTATGTTGTCATGCTAAAATGTTTCTCTTATATATTGTCTGAGTAATTTTACTTTTGTCACTAAACAAGAGCCTGTTATTGAAGATTTTTTTATTTTTTTTGTGTGAAGGATCCATTTGTTGCAAATTGGTGGCTTGAATATGGATCAGGAAATGTACTTGGTTATTGGCCAGCTCGTTTGTTCACAGAATTAAAGGGTGAAGCATTTTTTGCTCAATTTGGTGGAGAAGTACCGAATTTAATGAGATCAGGGTCTCATACTACTACACAAATGGGTAGTGGAAATTTTCAATCAATGGGTTATAAAAAATCTGCATATATTAGGAATATGCAAGTTGCAGTTAATGCTCATAACACATGGATTGATCTGCCAGATCCCAATTATACAGCGCTGAGACCAAAATGTTATAGTATAAGAGGAGCTTATAATAAAAAGTGGGGGAATTACTTGTACTATGGTGGACCTGGTCATAGTGATAATTGTCCCTTATGATGGAAGGGAATATGTAATAATATAGAATAATAATATATATATATATATATATTCCATTTCTTGATTGAGGTGTATCAAAATGATAATAATCTATAAATTGTATTTAATGATAGAAATGTTGAATCGTAGCTCTAACAGCCATGGCTTTGACTAATTAAAGTTACACTCCAACTCTCGTTATTTGGTTAACTCACATATTTGTGGAGAGAATGTTGCTTGCTTTTGCCTCCTTGAATTTAGAGAGAAATTATTTAACTAGTGGAACTAAGTTAACTGCATGCATGAACTACAAATCCATTTTAACCTTAAGGGTAATTAATAAGGTGAAAAGGAGTGACCAAGAGGAGAGTGTAAAAATCAAACCAACTAATGAGAGGGTAGAGGAGGAAAAAGAAAAAGAAAGACCATATTTACGCATTAGTTAATGTTCCTTTAAAGCTCTGTCTCAGATGCCATCATATATTCCAAGTTCTTAAAACAAATTCTGACAAATAAAATAAAGCTTGATTACAATGATACAATAGCTTTTGACCAAGGAATATATAGTCCTATGATTAAGAAGAAATTGCCTTCCAAAGTCAAAGACCCTAGAAGTTTTTCAATTCCATGTGTCATTGGTAACATGAGGTTTGATCGTGCTTTAGGTGATCTTAGGGAAGTATATATAAGCCTCATGACCTTATCAATTTATGAAAAACTTGGGAGAGGTGAGATGAAACCTACTATATCTCTTTGCAATTAGCTAACTGTTCCATTAAATACCTTGAATGAATATTAGATGATGTTCCTCTAAAGATAATATATATAATCGATTTTGTAGTTATGAAAATGGAAGAAGACTCTCAAGCAAATTGTCAAAATTGGGTTTTTGCTTCAGATCGAAAGGAAAGAGCAAAATCGAAAATCATAAAATCACAATCAAAATCGAAAGATTTTACTCAACTACTTTTGTATAATCGATATAAGAAATCGTAAAATCACAATCAAAATCGATAGATGTTACCAAAACAAAAATAATGTTTAATATATGTTATAAATTGTAAATAGTCATAAATGACTCAGTTCAAAGTCCACGAAAAACATATTCATAAATGACTAAAAAAATGGATAAAGTCCTTCAAAATCCTATAAAATCCGGTGATTTTGTATGGATTTCACAATTTTGTGCGATTTTACAAGGATTTTGCCTATTTTGGGATTCTACTATGGATATGAGTCGTTGAAGGTGAATATAATTGCAAAATCCTGTATTTTAGGATTTAAGTCGGGATTTTGACAACGATGCTCTCAAGCTCTAGGAAGTCCTTTCTAATATGATTCTTCATCTGTCATTATTTACACTTTCAAGAGATTCTCACTATAATCATAATTGATTACAAATTGCTCAAGGACACAACCAAGAGACTTTCAATGCTCAAACACACAAGCAAGATACTTCCAAATATTCAATCACAACTGAGTGAGACTTCTAAGAGTTTGCAAATAAACAATGTTTGTTCTTACACTTGATTTACAATCAGAGGTGTAAACAATAACGTACAAAACAGACTATATAAACTTAGAATTTCGAAGACATGATTTTAGTAAGAAATTCTTAAGTGGTCTATGCCCTTTTGAAGTTGACAGAGTAAGTGCACAATTAAAATAGTGGAGTCTTCTTGTCTTTCTTCAAGTTTTCAGTTCCTAATATAGGCAAGGTTTTGAGAGACGTTTGAAGAAATGTCAGCGCATTAAGAGTCTTTGAGAAGCTTCCAATCAAGGACATTGGGATATTGCCTGATATGGATAATGACATTGATTAGACATTTGAAATCCTTTGCTACAACTTGTATCCATTCATTCTCTTTGTCCTTTAAATTCTTTCTTTGTTTCTTCACGTGGTCAGAAGAGGACAAACTGTAATATATTAGAGTTTTGATAAAGACATCTATAGAAGATGACAAATCTGACGTGGCTTCTGGGTCCCTCAGGGTCTTCTATTTCTTCAAAGTCTAGATGTCATAAGAGTCTGGTGGTCTTTAGAGTCTGATGCACATCCTTACCTTCTAAGTTACTTCCTTTCTTCTGATCTAAGGTGTTGATTTTTGGTTGACCTTTCTTCAGATCTTCTACCATAATCTTTTAGCTTATATTGTGATTTTGATTGCTCTTATACATGTTCATACATTGTTATAAATTTTATTTTAGGGTCCTGCACACTTGGATATATATTAGCATATTTAATTGTTCTTCAATATTTTGTTATCATCAAAACTTTAGAGAATTTGTAAAAAAACAATTTTGTTCCAACAATTTTGTGGGCTTCATTGTAAATTTTCTATTAAATAATAAGAAAAAAAACAATTTACTGTGGCATAAATGTAAGAAAACAATTCATTCTCATAGCTTACAGCATAAATATATGATAACAATTTATTCTCATATCTTTTAATTTCTTAATCTCACTAATTTGCATATAAAATTTAAAAATGTCTATTGATGATCTATTAATACTAATTAATGTCCACCAAATTGCCAAAAATATCCTCGGTTAGACTCTTAATCTCACCAATGTTGTGGACTTCATGGTCAATTTGTTATTAAATAATAAGATAAAATAATCTAATATTACATTTTTTTTAAGGAATAATCTAATATTACATAAATATAGGAAAATAGTTTATTCTACTCTCTTATACCATAAATATAGGAAAATTGTTTATTCTTATATCTTTTGATCATACTTTTTTTAACTCGATAGTAGGAATTTTGGCTTCAACTACGCTCTCAATATCCATAAATGGTACTCAACGTGGCTATTTTGCTTGTTCATGGATTGTCGGACAAGAATACCGCTTGTTCCCTCTTTTATTTTACCTAGCAGAAGAAGTTGTTAGCAGATACATTTCAATACTTTGATGAAGGAAATGTGAATCTCATCACAAGATCAAGATACAGTCAGGTACCATCTCATTGCTTTTATGTTGAATATATAATGGTTTACTGGGAGGGAAAATTTGATAGACTCGAGGCTTTTATAGACTCAAGGCTTTGAGGAATCTAATTACACAGGATATGCTAACAGTGTTGGTTGTAACATCTTGATTTTTATTATTAGTTTATTATTATTATTTTTATTATTATGCGATATTAGTTATATTATTGTTATTTAGAATTTATTTGTTTTTTATTTTCATTATAACGTGGTTGCATGGATGGCTTAGTTGATTTTAAGGAGTAAAGGGTATTTTTAAAAAATTAAGAAAATTTAGGTATATGAGTAATAAGAGGTTTAAGTGAAGTAATTGTGTAGTGTTTTATTTGTGGAGAATGAATAGAAACTAAGCCCATTAAGTGTTGTGAGAAACCAAGCCCAACTAAAAGAATATATATATAGATGGTAGTCTCTAGTGAACTGAGAGAGTATGGTCCCGCACGTAAAGATCATCGTGCGATCAATAAGTGCAACTTGACGAACCGATTAAGTTAGAAACGTCTCGACGGCCTCATCACTTAGATAGTATACTTAAGATAACTAAATGCGACATGAATGTTATTTAATTCGAACAAATGAATAGGGGGATTCAAAAAATCCTAACCGCTTTTTACTTTTTTGCAACCAAAAGTAGGTAACTTGCTCTGTTGCAAAGAAATAAAAATTGCAATCTTAACCTTCAACTCTTTATTTATTTTAATTGTTCAAAAATAAATAACAAGAATTGTTTGGACGAAACGACAATCCTTATGGATACGATACTCTACTTATCACTTTATTACTTAATAAACGATTTAGTACACTTGCCTAATTCGACCATCAGAGGGGGAGAGAGAGGGAGAGAGAGAAAAAGAGAGTAGGTCAGTTCAAATTTCCTTCTCTTAATTGTTTGCGTAACTAGAGACTATGAATACAATTATATTGATTACTTGATTTTAATACATTTGATTAAAATAGTTAGACCATTGTCTTGCTCAATAACTCTCTTCAACGGTTACTGCATATAATGTCTCGATGAAGCCTATAACCCTCAAAGGCTTAAGAACATCAAATTAAGTAACAATTATCATTAGTTTATGATTAATTATAATCAATAATAGAACGATTAAAATAAGTCCAGCCAAACAAACTTAGGATTAGTACTCATTGTGACCTAGATCAATTTATGGATATATGTAGACGCATAAAAATCATTAAGAACAATATTAACCGAAAAAATAGCAAAGAATCGATTGAAATTCATAGAATAGTTTAAAGTTGCATAATCAAACAATTACAGAAAAGTTCATCATTCATGACCTAACCTAGACACGATTAGCAACTCTTAGTTCCTAAACGTATACAAATAGATATTGATGCTTTTGGTTGCTCCAATCCTTCTGAATTCCCGTTTCTTCCATCGTCTTCTCCTCAAAAAGGTGTTTTTCCACTATCATAAGGGTCCAATATTTATAGGCGCTCGTACACCTAAATTTCAGGGAAAGTTGGCTCACGATGTGAGAACCACAAAATCAATTCCTTGACCTGTTGTTGTATTCTCACGATGCGGGGCTCATAGACGACAATGCAAGATAGGCAGGAGTGAATACCTTTTTTTCAATAGTACATCTCTCTATGTGGGGCTCATAGTCCACGATGATGTGAAATTCACAGTAGCTGTCTCCTCGGTTTCTTCATTCCTTGCTTCATTTCTTCTCACTAAAACGTCTTTAACGACCATGCCTTAAGCATCATCAATCATAAGCTTGTAAAAAGCACATTAAGGTCACATAGTTGCCTGATTCGAGTGGATTTCCATGGTTCCAAGGACTTTTTCCATTATGTTGACCATTTATGAGTTTTGAACGTTTTTGATAGACTAAAATCCAAGTTTTCTATATTTTTGGAGACAAAAAACTTAATTAACCCCTAAAAGTATTAATGACGTATATTTTTTTTTAACAAATTAATGGTATTGATTTCTACGCGCGCATATGATATACTACTCCCTTTAGTTTTGATTATGAGCAAAAATAACTAATTTCACAATTATTAAAAGAAGTACAATTAATCTTCCTTGTTTTGGTCCTTTAAGATTGACAAAAATACCATGTTAATCCTTTAAATTTTTTAAGTTTTTAAGTTTCAAATAGGCCCTTAAAAGGGTAATAAGGACCTGGTATTTTTTTAAAACTTAAATAATCAAAAGAAGTATTTTATGAATATAAAAGTTGTTTATAAACTTATTTCATGAATATAAAAGGAGTTTACGAAAATAAACTTATATTAATTAAATACTACATATTTCAAGATAAACATCATTAAATAGAGTCAAACGTATTAAATTAAATGTTTTGAATAAATTTAATGTAAGAATTAAAAATATTAGTTTAACAAATTATTTAATTAATTACCTTTTGAAATATTATAAAATACATAACAAGAATATTTATTTCCTTAATAAATTTTAATAAATGTGTTTGACCAAGAAATGTTTTGATTATTTAAAAAATATAATAATAAATATAATAAATATTTTCTACAATAGTAGTATATTAAATATATATATATATATATATAGAGAGAGAGAGAGGGAGAGAGGGAGACAAACACATACACACTATACACACACAAAAGTTTCCCTGGTGCTAGGATGAATATGGGGTTAGATTTGTTTACATGCACAAAACAAAAATCTTGTAACACAAAAGTTTGTTTAGTTAATGTAAGAAGACAACGAAAATGTGAAAAGATATTCACAAAACCAAATATGGGCTTTAGCTCCCCAATTATCTCCATCATCCTACATTTTCTTCTCCTTGTTAGTTCTGTTTGTCCTATTAATTCATTAAAAACAAGCAACCACCAATCAGTAAATCAAACTTTTCGATCCGAGGAAGAATTACACAAGTTGAAGAAGATGATAGCTGCACGTCTTCAGCAAATCAATAAACCTGCTGTTAAGACAATTCAAGTATGTGAAAATAAATTTTAAAACATCGTTAGGGTTGGAAGCTTTATTATGGCGTGTGTGTTTAAATATATAAGTTTAGAGGATAATTTGAATGCTTTATTATAAATTATCTTGTCGTTTGCATAACAAAATTTAGAATATTTTCAAAATGAAGGGATATTTACGGTTTTTATGTTTGTTCAAATCATGAGGTATTTCTTACAATTTTAATATAAAAATACCACAAAAATGGAGGCGTTCGTAGGTTGGGTTGGGTCGGTTTTGGTTAAACATGTAATTCAACCCAATCAAACTTATTTGGTTTGGATTGAGTAAAAAAATTGTATTTTTATGTTAGATCTGAACCAACCCAGGTAAAATGCTCACTTTTCTATTTTTCCATAATACTTAAAAAACTAAATCTTTTTTCAATATTGCAAATGTCCATGTTTATCATAATTGCAATTATGACCTAATATTTTTTTAAAATAATTTAATCTTTTTCTTTTGATATTTATATTTTTAACCTGAATTTTTTGAAACTTTTGTAAGTGACCCAACTTTAAATAATCAATTAGTCTATTCAAACAAAAAATATATATACATGAAGGGAAGTCATCTAAACACACTCTTTTGTCTTGGAGCCTAACTTATATACTTCTGTATATTCTAATGTAATTTGTGTTTGTGTTCATTTTTGCAGAGTCCTGATGGTGATATTATAGATTGTATTTTGACTCATGAACAATTAGCTTTTGATCATCCTCTGTTAAAAGGACAAAAACCATTGGTATTATTATTATTTTTAATTTAACTACGGAGATTTAAGAAATAATTTGTGAAGTTTCAACTTTATAATTGGAATTTCTTGTACATATTTTTATAAACAGGATCCTCCAGAAAGACCAACAGGATATAACCACATGAGTAATTTTAGTGACAACTTTCAATTGTGGAGTTTATCTGGTGAATCTTGTCCTGATGGAACAATACCAGTTAGAAGAATAACAGAACAAGACCTATTAAGAGCTGACTCTGTTAATGGATTTGGAAGAAAGTTCTCTAATACATATAAACACATAGTATGCAATTGCTGAATCTCAAATTTTGCTCTCAATTTCTTTATTTTTATTTTCTTTTTTTGTTTTATTTCTTGAGAATTGCTGACTCGGTCGTGCGCCATAGTATATCATAAATCTTTGTAGTCTTTTATGGTGGCATTTAGCTTAGGAATGGAGAGTTCTTTCCCATCATGGGAAAGATTTTCTTGACCATTAGATTAAATAAGGAACACAATTTTATCATAGTCTCTCACCACTGAATTTTTATCTTATTATCTTCTCCAACCACTGGATTTTTATCATATTTTAAGTTGTACTTATTAAACTTTTTATTCTCTAAACTATTGTTGACAATGAAGTATCAAAAGTGATTCTTCTTATTGTTGTGCAGCATGCAGTTGCGTTAGTGGAAGGGGGAGGGTTCCATGGAGGAAAGGCTACGATAAACGTGTGGGCCCCTCAAGTGGAAAGTCCAGATGAATTCAGCTTGGCTCAAATGTGGATCACCTCAGGTACATATGAAAAGAAAGACGTCAACGCCATTGAAGCTGGTTGGCAGGTATGTGAATATGCTCAATATTTGTTATGTACAGTTTTGTAAGGTTAATACCCTTGTAAGGGTAATGGAAATTAAATAAAAATGTGATTAAAAAGTGTCACATAAAAAAAGAAACAATATATTTATATGCGGTAATTTTTAGAAACACTAGAGGTGACTAAAACCCATCAAAAAGGGAAGAAAAACACATGCTACACCAACAGAAAAGCAAAAACGACGACGACAACACCACCAACGAAAAGAAGCAAAAAACCACCATCTCTCAAAGACAGAGGAAGGAAGGAACAACCCCCAACAAAAACAAAAAACACCCACAACACCACCATAAAACTCAAAACAACCACAACAAGATCCCTACACAAAGAGTTTCTCGACTCCAACAGAGAAGTGGTTCCCCCTTCCACTCACAATGAGAAGGGTGAACCAGGATGCCTCCCAGAAAACAAATACCACAAAGAGAACTGGATCTTATGAACCCATTCCTCCACATCAAAAGTCTTACCATTAAACACAAAATCATTGTGGGATATCTAGATGGACCATACAACGCTATCGTAGATCAATAAGAAAACCCTCATAATTCTATCTCTCCCAACCTAAGAAATCACATTTTGGAGTAGCTTCTTCCCATAGTCATTCATTACAAGATAAAGTTCGGTTTCTTAGGATTAACTATGGTTGCGTGAGCCATTTAATTTGTTGCCCCGGAGGCTAAGACCTCCTTATGTAGTATTATGTCCTCTAGGGTTTTTAGTGGCTTCTGGGCCATCCAATCCTTGCTAGGCCTAAATCCAAGTTGGGTGTGGGTTCGAACAAATAGGTCGCCCTTTGCCCGTAATGCTTGGATGATATACAAATAGCTATCAAATGGTAAGTGGGATTAATATCCCTCATGGTCAGTAGTACTATCTTGGTCGACAATCATATTCTTGCTCGGTAGCATTTGGGCTTTGCCCTCGTGTCACTCATTAAGACTTAATGCATGTGTGTTTCGTTCTCCTTGGGGATGTGTACAATATCGTGAGATCAGTTCCCTGATGTGTAAACACTTAATCTTTGTATATCTTAATAACATATTAAATGAAATTATATTTATGTAAAATTTTACATGGACGATCCATATAAAATAAGTTAACGATTCAATGGTCAAATTTGGAAAATATGTAAGGAATAAAATGGTATTAAACAATGTAACATTTGTACAACATTACATCGTGTAATTTGATCCATCCTCTATCTCACACCTCTAAATATATATGACTTTTTTTTTATAATTACGGTTAAAGTTAACATTTTTATTGATGTCTTAATTTTATGATTATAGTTAAAGGGAAAAAAAAGAAAAAAAGAAACTTTACACTCTGCAGTTAGCATTTCAACTACCTACCTTTCATTTTCATCAATTAATGTATTCTTAATTTTGATTTTTGGTCAATCAAGCTAAGTTCAACTAATTTCTATGCAGATCTACCCGAAGGTCTACGGGGACAACCGCACTAGATTTTTTATTTATTGGACGGTATGTATATTGATTGTATTTGGATGTAAAGGAGATGGAAAAGTATACTAGTAGTACTTGTCAAAAAATAAAAAATAAAAAGTATATTACTAGTATATATGTAATAAAAAATTTATTTATTGAAAAGAACAAGTTGTACTTGTTTGTACCCAAAAAAACACTTATTGAAAAGAAAATGATAATATTACTAATTGCAGGCTGATGCATATCAACATACTGGTTGCCGCAATGTAATATGTCCAGGCTTTGTTCAAACTAACAAAAATGTTGTAATTGGAGGAACACTTACTCCAACTTCAACATATGATGGAAATCAATTAGTTATTCCCATTTCGATATGGAGGGTAACTCATTTATACTTTACTTCTCTTTCAAATTATTTTTCTCCTTTTGTTTTCTCACAAAAAGGGTGCCCTAAGGGCACCCATTAGCATTTCCTTTTTTTATTTTCTCATTCTATATATTCATTCTTGCAACTAAAGATGTTCTAATTATGAGTTCTTGGCCTTGTTTATTTGTTATGTAGCATCCAGGGACTGGAAATTGGTGGCTTGAATTTGCAACTGGAAATTATCTTGGGTACTGGCCATCTTCTATATTCACACACTTGAAGGATCCTGCTGAAGAGGTTCATTGGGGTGGAGAAATAATAAATTCAAAGTTTCCAGAGGCTACTTCTACCCAAATGGGTAGTGGACACTTACCTGATGAGGGTTTTAGAAAAGCTGCATATTTTAAGAATATTGGAGTTGTAGATTCCAATAACCAGCCTATTCCATTGCCAGAAAACAAATACTTCCATTACGTAGAGAAACCAAAGTGTTATGGCATAAGAGGAGGACATGATCAAGATTGGGGGGATTACTTTTACTTTGGTGGACCTGGCAGAAGTGACAATTGTCCCTAGGGCAAGATTAAATACTATAGAATAAGAATGATAAAGGTGAACATTTTTAAATTCAACATGCAACCGTACAATCGATCTTTAAATTAATAATAAAAGAGTTTATTTTTTGAAAGGATTTTTTTTTCATATTATTTAAAATTATAATAACTAGACGGTATATGTAGGTCATACCCAATACCCATCGGTAGATGATGAGTTAGTCAACAACTGCAACATGCAACAGTAGGAAAATGGAATATGATCAGCCAAAAAGAAACACATTTGATTAGAAACACAACATGAATGATAGCATAAGACCAAAAAGTAGGGGGTAATTTTGACTGAAACAGCAAAGCTCTTCTTACATTGAGAATATTTTGATGCTTCCTTTCCACCTTACATTTTGTTGTGGATTTTCCACACATGATTTTTTATTTGTAATATAAGTTAGTATCCGTTAAGATCATTTGTAAGTCACAAGACTTACACCAAATCTCAAAGAAAATGTCCTATCATAAGTTTCATTACCTTTTTGTTTTAGATCATATTACTTATAAGTTAGATGTTTAAGATCATATTGCTCCAAGGTAAATGCGTTGTTTCAAAAAATTTAAAAATTGAATAGAAATGTACGTTTTCAGCCCAAATGTTCTACCTTATGAAATTTTTTCTATTATTGAAAGCCAAAATGTAAATGTTAAATGATTTGTTGAAAGCCAAGTTGGAATATCTTTTTATAGACGACTTAACAATGTAAATGTTAAATATTTCAATAATTCTCAAAGAAGGGATCATTTTTCTAATACTTATAAGTTATAATCAAGAGTGGAAGAATCATTCAAAAAAAAAATCTATAAAAATCCCCCTCTTAATCTGATCCCCTGTCAAATGGTGAAACCTCCTGATTTTCAAGGAGAAAAGGCTTTTTACATACCCCAAAAGTCCAAATTGAAAAATTTTCTAGAAAATTTTGCTAACTCAGACCAAACAATATGACCCTAAGGCTTTATTCTTATTGAAAATTCTAATCCAACAACCGTTTTTGTGAATAAACTAAAATATATAAATCATATTGTATACAACATATTTAAGTTGTAATAAACTTAAAATCAAACATAAAAAATTTAAACTACATAATCTATAAAGTCGATGGTCAAATACCAAATTGGAATTCACTTTCCAGGATCAAGTTCCAAAGAATTCTCAATGTCATCCAGGTTAACTCTATTAACGTTTGAAGGACGATGCTCATTTTCTCCAATTCTTGGATTCTCAAACTTGTTCAGGTTCGGATGAAGAAATAATAACTTCTTCATCTCTTTCAAAATCATTTGTCTTCCTCTTGAAAATGAATCAATTTTTTACTCTTCATCTTGACTTTTCTATTGCAAAAAAACAAATTTATCATAATGATATAAGAATAGTGTTAAGACTCGTAATGAAACAATTCTACAATTGACAATGCTACTGCTAATGTCGAATGAGAAGCCAGACACCAGCACCCAAATATAAGTACAATAGTAAACCATAAAACACTTAAAAAATTGTAATAAACATCTATCAACATCACCAATTTTGATACAGATCAATGCAATCCTGATCCTTTTTCGCCACTTCTATGATATAAAAAAGTACATATTGAACTTCCCATAAGCAAAAGGAAATCAAATGGAATTATTATCATGATCGCATGTTTGCTACAAGAACATAATCTTTAGAACAAATAAAGACAAATTTGAAGTGACATCCTTTGAACACATGCTAGCACAATATTTTTAATCCTTCAATATATTTTGGTGGGTTATGGAAAAATTGAATTGAAAACCAAATCAAAAAACAAATTCATTACCAAACAAAAGAAAATCAAGCAATATTGTTATTAAACAGATGAAGGGGTGTATTGGATTATAATTTTAAATGACAATTTTTGTTTGTAGGATTTTAATGACTTTGATGATTTTAAAAGACTATCCAGATTTACAATTTGAATTTCAATGGATTTAACTCATTAGATTTTAAAGGATTTGAAATGATTTTATGGATTTCAAAAGATTTTTTGAATTTTAAGCACTCATTGAAAAAAAAAAAAGATCATAACGCACTCTCTTTCACAATATTTGTTGGAGCAAAATGTGTTTAACATTACCCTTTAAGTTTTGAAGATAACAAGGTATTAAAAAAGTGTCAATTGGATATGCTAATATTTGTTCAAGTGTGCAGGACCATAGACAAAAAATTCAGTGTCTTAAAATACATAGGCTTTGAAGAACAAAAGAGAGCAATGGTTTCTACAAAATGGAAGCTTGTATTGCAAGGAAGCATCTGAAGAAAGGAGGTTCTGAAGGCAAGTGGTTCTGAAGATCATCAGAAGCTGACGTCATCAGAAGCACCTCCTCAGAAGCTGATGTCATCAGAGGTTCTGAAGATCATCAAGAGTTGAAGATCATCAGAAGCCGGAAGACTGGAAGCTTCAGATTTGTGTCAAATGTTGTTTTAATCACGCTTATCATTGCAGAAGAATAGAAGTAGAAGCAACGACTAATTCAGAAGAATTTGGAAGGCATTGGATGCTTATTCTTTGGAGAACGTTGGAAAAGGACAATAGTACAAAGTGTACAACCACTATCTCCACTACTCTGTTTTGTATCTACAATCGTACAAGAACTACAGATGTGACTACGCTGGTATTCCTCTATAATTGGAATGGATTTGAAATTGTTCCTTCATACAACGTCTCTTTCACACCTCTTTCACTAACGAAGTGAAGACCTGAAAAATTGTAAGACTCTCACAACAATTTTACAAGTGCCAAAACTCTGCTGAAATTGTTTCACATCGAAGTTCACTTAGAATTTCTTAACAACTTTCATATCTTAGAAATTCTAGAGTCTTAAGAGTCTATATCTGATTTGTATTGTGAACATCACTGATTGTATATCAAGTGTTCAACCTCAAACAAATTTCTTTGTAATTCTGTTTGAATAGAAGTCTCTTACAGTTGTGCTTGAGCATACGAAGTCTCTTGATTTTGTTCTTGAGCATAGGAAATCTCTTGCAGTTGTGCTTGAGCAGTTTGAAGTCTCTTGCTAGTTTTAGCAGTGAGTAGTTGTAATCAGATATTTGATTTTAGTGAACTCTCCTTGGAAATGCAAGGGGGACAGGACTACTTCCGGTTTGTGGAAGGAACTTGTATAATTGTTTTGTCTCTCTCTCTCTCTCTATTTTTATCCACTGCATTTAGATTCTGAACATCACTTCAGAAGTTGAATTCTATCTACTTCTGAACAGTGAGTTCAGTAGGAGAAAACGAAGAAAAAGCAAACACAATTCAACCCTCCCCCACACCCCCATTCTTGTGTTTCAATACAGACTCTTTTATTTATTTTACTTTTTTTTTTTTACGAGAGAGATAGAGAGAGGAGAGAGAGAGAAGGGGAGAGAGTGAGAGAGAGGAGGAGATAGAGGAGGGAAAAAAGTGAGAGATGGAGGAGTCTTGATTGAATACCACGAGACTTTTTTTAAATGACAAAGAGTCTTAATGATGTACGACAATATTTTTTTCATGATAAAGAAGTCTTTTAAAATCTCTTAGAATCCTAATTTAATACACCTCCCGAAGAATCAGAGATACACTTACAGTATTAGGGTTTGTGGAGAGATTGAGACAAATAAATAATCAGAGTCTGAGATTGATATAGAGAGAGGAGATGGAGGCTTTGAGTTTGATGGAGAGTTCACCGGTCGCCACGTGATTGCCGGTGCCTGTGGGTGAGTGATGTGGAAGTGAACTCGCGAGGGAGAAAAGGAGAAAAAAGCGCTTCTTTCTGGTTCTGGAGAAAAAGTGGCATGTTTGTAATAATAAAATTAACTCAAGGGTATTATAGTAATTTTGCAAAATTAATGGGTAGGCCATGACCATTTAATGTCCTCACGTGGCTTCACCACTAAAGGGGGTGGCGGTGAAGGAAGCGCAACCAGTGCTATTCTTTCACAAACTGGATATGGAGGAGGTATTGGAGGGCGGTCTGTGGACATATGACAACCATTCTTTGGTTTTGGAAAAGCTGCGAATATGGGTGTTGTTGAAGGATATACAGTTGAATTATATGAATCTCTGGGTTAGGATTTACAATTTGCCAATTGGTATGAGGAAGGAGAAAATCAGAATGGGGTTAGGGAACTATATTGGAGAGGTTTTGGAGTATGATGGAAATAATAATTCTAGCTTCTAGCGAGAGTATATGAGATTGAAGGTGAGGTTTGATATCAGACAACCATTGAAGATAGGGAAAAAGATCAAGGCGAATAGGGGAGAATGATTTGTGGTGAATTTCAAGTATGAGAAGTTAGGAACCTTTTGTTTTATGTGTGGAGTGCTAGGGCATAATGAGAACAAGTGTGAGGTTAGGTTCTCTCAGCCAGATGTTATTATTTCAAAATGGTGGTCAAACGCTATTAGGCAAGATCCATGGAAGCCGGGGGGAGGGTGTCATCACAGTGGTTGCGGGAGGATGAGGGTTATAAAGCTGATGTGGAGAAGCAGATAGGGAAGAGAATCGAAACAGATGGACGGTACGAGTCTAGTAGGTAGCAGGCATATCTGACTTCTTTGGAGAGGGTGACCACATGATTGGTATTGGTAGGCAAGAAAAATGGTTCTACACTTGTGTCAGGTTGGACCAGCAATGGTGTGAAGGAGTTGAGGCATGCAAATGCTCCTTTACTAACTTATACTGAAGATATAAGGTCAGGTACATCATGTTCAACCATTTACTCAACTACTGATAACCCAAACCAGGTGCACAGTACTAGTGAGAAGGAAAATAATACATATATGGAATATTAGCTTCAGAGAAAGCGTATGCGAATGGACAAACAAGTTAAGGATTCCACAAACAAACATTTCATATCGGCACGTCCTGGCAGCCAGGACTGCCAGGACCAATGATTATTTTAAGTTGGAACTGTCGGGGATTAGGCAGCCCGAGTGAAGTTTCCAATCTTCGAAACGCACAAACCAGACACTCTTTTCCTATCTGAAACGTTGGCTACTACACGGAGCATGGAGAATATTCGTGTCATGTTGGGATATGATTCATGCCTAGCAGTTGATGTGGAAGGCAGGAGCGGTGGGCTGGCAGTGTTTTAGAAAGATGTTTCTAATTGTCGTGTATTAAATTATGCTCTAAATTTCATTAATTTGATTGTGGAGGATAGAGAAGCTGGTGATTGGAGATTAACTTGTTATTATGGCTTTCCTGAACGTGCCTATCGTCGCGATGCTTGGGATTTACTTCAGGAGCTGTGGGATGTGTCATCTCTTATGTGGTGTGTCATTGGGGACTTTAATGATGTATTGTTTCAACAAGACTAAGTTGGTATTCATCCTCATCCTAATTGGTTGTGTATCGGTTTCCATGAAGCGGTTGATGATTGTGCCTTATCAGTTATTAAATTGCATGGTCACCCATTTACGTGGATCAAGAGTCCGGGTACCAATCGAGTATTGGAAGAAAGATTGGATATGGCTATGGGAAACTCTGAATGGCTGCAACGTTTTCCAGAAGTCAAACTTACAAACTTTTTTACCTTTCACTCAGATCACACTCCAATACTGCTTGATATTATCCCTACAGTTCGTCAAAGGTATAATTATTCTTTTAAATTTGAAAACAGTTGGCTCTTAGAGGACGATATTGAGGAGGTTGTGGTGGATGGCTGGGGTGGTATTATGAGGTTGGAGCTCGGTGATAGAGTTGTGAATTGTTCTACGAAGTTGCAAAGTTGGGGTAGGAGGAAGAGCATTCGGCTTAATGAATGGTATGATGTGTACGCAATACGTCACAACCCGCGAGAAGCATGCTCGACAACTTGTACAGGAGGAGGCCTTTTAGAAGCAAAGAGCAAAAATGCACTAGTTGAAAGAAGGGGACATGAATACTAAGATCTTCCATACATCAGTGATTGCCCGCGACAAAGTGAAGAAGGTTAGTAAGCTCCGCACAAATGATGGGAGGACGACTACGTCGCAAGAGGATATGTGTAACGTGGCACAAGGTTATTTTTAGCAACTATTTTTAGCAAATGTTGGAGTCCATGAACCGGTGCTGGATTTGATGAGCCAGTGTGTTTCGAGGGATGACAATATAATGCTTACAACACTTATTACAAAGGAAGAATTACATCAAGCCCTTTTTCAGATGCAACCGGATAAGTCCCCAGGTCCAGATGGTTTTAACCCAACATTTTATCAGAGATTCTGGCATGTTTGTGGTGATGATATTTTCCAGGAAGTGGTTTCTTGGTTGGATCGCGGTTACTTCCCTTCAAACCTTACATAAACATAGATCTTAGGCCTATATATCTTTGTAATGTTTTATATAAGATGGTGTCAAAGTTTCTCACTAATCGACTGAAACGTTGTTTCGATAAATGTGTGTCGGAGGAGCAGTCAGCGTTTGTCGAGGGCCGCTCCATACTTGACAGGGTGGGGCCTATTGTACCCGGACGAAGGTTGCACCAGGGTGACCCGTTATCACCATATTTATTCATTTTGGTGGTTAAGGGCCTCTCGACTCTAATACATAAGGCAGTTAACAGAGGTGATATTCATGGGGCACAAGTATGTCGTGACGCACCAGTGGTGTCCCATCTATAATTTGCAGACGATTGTTTCTTGTTTTGAAGAGCCAATGTGGTGGAAGCACAACATTTACTCACTATTCTTAAAACTTATGAGGCAGCATCTAGACAAGAAATTAATTTATCAAAGTCTGGGGTGTTTTTCAGTCGCAATATGAGTGGGGCGGAGCATAAGGATTTTTCACGCATTATTGTTGTCCGACATGTGATGGGTACCGGAAAGTATTTGGGATTACCTTCAATGATTGGTAGAGATAAAAGGTCTGTTTTTTTCTTTTATCAAGGATCGTATCTAGAGACTGATAAATGCATGGAGGGGACGATCATTATCGAAGGCAGGTAAGGAAGTTATGATTAAATTTGTGCTACAATCTATTCCTTCATACATAATGAGTATTTACCTTATGCCGAATTCAGTTATATATGATATTGAAAATATGGTCAATGCATTTTGGTGGGGAGGCAGGAGTAACAACCGAGAGATCAGATGCATGGCATGGGAACGTGTGGCATACCCCAAAGAGTTTGGTAGAATGGGGTTTTGAAATTTCAAAGTTTTTAATCTCGCTATGGCAGCTAAGCAAGGATGGGGTTTTCTGTCTAAACCTAAATCTCTAGTTGATAGAGTTTTTTAATCGATGTACTTTCCTCGTTCTTCATTTTTGGGTGCTAAACTCGATATAACCCGAGCTTTGTGTGGCGAAGTATTTGGAATTCGCGTCAGTCACTCTTATATGGTTGTAGGTGGACAATTGGACATGGGCAGCAGGTCAGCGTGAAGAATGATCCATGGGTTCGAGGTGTTCATGGTAGTTGGATTCAATCCCCACAAAGCCAAGGTGTGCGTAGTTTGCGTGTGTCTGATTTGATAGCCGACGAGGAACGAGTTTGGGATATTGATAAGATTTAATCTTTGTTTTCAGATGATATGGTGCAAGCTATTCTCGACACACCACTGTTTGCGGAAGTTCAGAATGATAGAATAGTGTGGATGATGGAACATAGCGGGAGGTATACTAATAAGACTGGTTATAAACTGGCTATGATGGAGTTGTTACACACTCATCGATTTCATGTTGAAGGAGAATGACATAGAATCTGGAAGGTGAATTCCCGTCATAAAACACGTAATTTGTTATGGAGGATTCGTAGGGAGTGTGTTCTGACGCGTCTCCGACTACAATCACGACATGTACAATGTGAGATAATCTACCTCTGGTGTCACTACACCATTTATCCTTTATAACAACAATTGAAAAGTGTTGCTAGAACTATGAAAAACGTTGCCTAAAAGCATAGGGGACGTTTTCCAGGGGTCTCCTATGCGAGCGTCGCCTATAGTTTATGGGGACGTTTTTTAATTATCTTTGGGCACACTTTTTCAAAACGTCGCCTAAACCATAGGAATAGGAGACAATTTTTTGGTGAATCAGAGGGGACGCTTTTAAATGTTGCCATAGGTTGCTACAATTAATAATCGTAGCCTTAAATGTGAATCTATATGAAAACATAAAAACGTCCCCATAGCTGTCATGCACATTTTTAGTGTGTCTTC
>Ga0228710_1005910_pt1 | contig 18828 bp, 6 predicted proteins | sample MedpolnodulmetaG_FD_177995 | JGI IMG/M metagenome (GOLD analysis project Ga0228710, IMG submission 177995) | Root nodule microbial communities from Medicago polymorpha collected in Santa Monica, California, United States - pink nodules | ecosystem: Host-associated > Plants > Roots > Nodule...
GAGACACGAACAGAGTAGTGGAGGAAGTGGTTGTACAGTTCGTACAATTGTCCTTTGTCAACGCTCTTGATAGAACAAGCATCCAATGCTTTCAAATTCCTTCACAAGGGCCGTTGTTACACTCTTTTAGTCTTCTGCAATACTTAGGTGTGATTAAATCATTCCCCAGCCTTTGAAGCTTTAAGTTTCTCATTTCCTAATGAGCTTCAGCTTCTGGTGATCTTGCTTCTGATGAGATGCTTCTGACAAACTTGCTTCTGATGACGTCATCACTTCAGGAGCACTTATACTTCAGATGCACTTTTCTTCAGATGCTTCAAGCTTCCTTTTTGTTGATTCCTTTCTCTCTTTTGTTCAATCAGAACTTTATAAAGATTTTTCAAAAAAAAATTGTCTATGGTCTTGTACACTTGAACAAATATTAGCATATCCAATTGACAATTTTTAATACCTTGTTATCATCAAAACTTTAAGGGTAACGTATGTTAAACATATTTTGTTCCAAAAATCTCCCCCACTCTAAGGGTAATGTATGTTAAACACATTTTGTTCCAATATACTTGTGTACGAGTACAAATTGGACGATTCAAGAAATCGTGGCACGATTTTCTGGGTTTGAACACTATAAAAGGGCTTCATTAAGTATTTTTTAGGCAATCTCATGAAACCAATGGAGGAAACTCTAATGGAACATAAAGACTAAGGGTTGATTGTCTTTGGGTGAGATCATTGGGTTGAGAAACAATTGTAAACTTGTGTAAGTGAAATCATTGGGTCTCTTGGCCACAAAAAGAGATTCAGTAAAAGGGTAGAAATTAAGTTTATTTTTTGAGAGCTTGTTAAAGCTAAATTTTTGTAACCCTTTTGTATCTCTTGGTAAAGAACTCAAAGAACTCATTGATAGTGAAGTGGATAGATCTCTCTCCTCCATAGTCCAGACATAGGTCATTCATGGGCTGAACTAAGTGAAAAAATATTGGTGTGTTTCTTTCTCTTCGCTATTTTCCTTTTGCTTGTGGGTTGTACTTTTACACTTGGTTGCTAGATTAGATCTAGGTTTGTTGTTGTTGTTTGAGGCTACTTTGATATTGGTTACTACTTTTATTTTACTCCACACATCTAAGTTTATTGTCTTAGATTTGAGTCTGAATTCACAGCACAAACTCTACCCTAAACTAGAGGATCCGGGACAGTTACATAGGCAACATGAAACAGCAGAGCTCAAACTTTGAGAAGGGGATTTAACTCACCAATACGATCTCTGGCAGAGATTATGGATAAACGAGACAAATGGTTGTGTTTTAATTATGATGAGAAGTGGAATGCGAGTCATCAATCCAAAATAGAGTATATACGTAATCCATTATGTGGGGAGGGAATGATGGTGATGAATATTCATAGGGTGAGGCGGGAGAGACTATCAATGAAGATGAGTTAGAGGTAAGATTGAACCCTTTGTCTAATTCTGTGAATCTGAATATTTTTCGTATCACAACAAATATGGGAAATAAAACATTAGAGAAGCATTTCTTGATCGTCTAATAAAGCACTTATTAGTGAACTTGATTTGCATACCAAATCTCCTACTTGAAAACTTATTTTTCTTTTTCATTCTTTAGCATAAAATGTGTTCACCTTATTCTTTTGTTCAATGAAGTCGTTTAAAACCATCCATTTTTCTCATTTCGAGTTAAATGGCTATGCAACGTTTTTTTTTCTTCAAAGATTTGACGAATTAAGTCTTCGAAAAGGCTATGGCCGGATGATATGGAATGTAATTCATCTACCGGAACATGTTGAATAATATTACGCACCATGTTTTTGACATTCTTCGCAACCTTAATTTGGCAAGTTTGAAACAATCTTTGGCACTTGTAGGACAAAATAGATTTTGTCTCTTTAAAATCCAATGCATTTTATTACCAACTTGATGTCCACGACCACAAATTCCTTCATGTATTCCGGCTGATATTGATGTAAGGTTCATCGGAAGGTATTCATTTTTTTACAATTATCGTAGAATACAAAACCATAACTGCTAAATCCATGAAAATATGAAGGAAAAAAAAATTATTGGCTGCCAATACAATAACAAAATAATGAAACTATGTAATATTCTAGCATACGGTATATTGCTCATAATTTTCTGCATGGCATTTTTGGACTCTCTTGAGTCTCGTATACATAGATTCAACTTTCAAGTATGAAGATGTACATTATATATACACAAGCGACGAACACACTTAACAGTAACAACAAAACCATACGGATGAGGAGGTGGACAATCAACAACCGTTTTACAAGGATTATGTGCTGAAATGAAAAAAGGTAACAAAATGATATTAGGAAAAAATGTTAAAAATCTATTGTGTATGATTTACGAACTACAAAGTAAAATAATGTAATTTGAAAAGGATGAAAAAATTGCTTACCAGATACCGTTGCGACAAGAAATAAGGAAAGAAATGTACTCATCACATAAACAAATTTGATAATTCTAGCCATATTTTTTCTTATTTGCATGTAAAAATTGTTGAATATAATTTTATCTGTTTATAGAGTGTAAAGCTGGCACTCTCCTAAAAACAATTAAATAGTTCTTAACACTTACAAAGTTGTAACACTCCTTCATAAATCATAAACTTTGAATCATTATTATTAAATGTATGTTAAGTATATATATGTGTTGTGTTTGTCCCTTCAACATATTTTATTTTTGATCAAGACCCTTTAACATATTTAATAAGTAACATAATAAAATGACTAATCATAAGAATTCATTCTATTTGAACTAATTTTCCATTACTTTTATAACATTTCATGTCCAGTAAAGAAAAAATTTATATTGTTGGACCATGGTAAATTAATATGTAGGAATAATGCACCATTTGTTTGGGTACATAGTTATGAACAAGTAGACTGTATTGTATTATCAATTTACTTATTTTTGATGAAATTGTTGGATAAAAAAGAATGTGTATTTACTTTAGTATTTGCATAACTTTTTTTCTACATTATCATTCACATAAGCTATATTATTCATATTGATTTCCAAAATAATTTGGAACTGAACATAAATCAAAATTGTTTTTTTAAATGAGTAATATATATTATGGAATCATTAAGTAGAGCTAACTTTCAAGAATATTTAGCATGTACTTTTTAACATAATTTTATTAAAAAATAATTGAAGGTTAAAAGACTCGAACTAAAATTAAATATGTTATGCTAAAGATATTTACTTGTAAGCACCTCTAGGTGTAATAAAAAAAATGTACCATATATAAAATGAGCTGTCTCATGGCAATCAAAATTCCCCCTTTGCACATCTCTACGAGCAAAAAGAGATTTCTATTTTTAAAATACTCCCAATAAAATCATTACTTTTTTTATGTTAGGTTTTGATTTGGTATGTATTAATATTTTATAATTTTTGTATATTCACATTTCAGAATTTTGATTGATTTGTTCAAAATAATACTTAGCCACCTACATATTATAGCTTTGTCAAAAAAAAAAATTATAGTTTTGAATTTAATCCTTAAATTATTGTTCATTTTTTTATAGGTCTTTTGGTTAAGTGTACGCTAACTACATGACATTAACAGAAAGAATTTCCCATGACTTTGTGACCCATATACTACACAAAGTCTATAGCTAGCTGTCAATGGATCTGTTGGATGTCATCATATCATTAATATTACCTCAACAAAGAAGAAAAATTCATGATTGGTAATGATATGTATGTTTGGATCGAAGGAAAGCATAAAGTAAAATATAATTTTTCCTTACCATATAATAACAGAAGTTACACTACAAGTAAACCACGCTGGTGCTAAATTTTGTTCAAAATACCCCCAAAATCGGTTATGGGAAACTAAATTTAAAACCAGACTTTTATATGTATTTAGTCCCTGCAAATAGGGGTCATTTAAAAATGATCCTTGTATTCCTTAATCTTGGTATTTTGCCCTGCCAAAATTTAATCATTTAAAATTTCGTCCCTCTCCCCACTTAATCACTGCCATGTCACTAATTACAGGGGTATTTTCGTAATTTCACGTTTGTAATTACAGTGACGTGGCAGTCATTAACTGGGCCGAGGGACCAATTTTTAAGTGATTAAATTTTGACAGGGCAAAATGCCAGAATTAAGGAATACAGTGACCATTTTTTAAATGACCCTTATTTACAGGGACTGAACACATATAAAAACCTTAAAACAATTACATGGTGGTTTTTTCTTCCAATAAATAGAATATAATTTCATATTTTCATAGTATAAAATTTTTATACTCTTCTAAAAATAATTAACTAGGTTTAGCACTTTTTTTTAAGGAAGGTTTAGCACTTATTAAGTTGTTAAAACCATTCATAAAATTATAAACTATTAATCATTTATTAATTATATGAATGTATTGTGTTTGTCCCTTTAATTCACTTAGAAATGAGCTCACATTACAGACTTCTTAATCATTAGATTCATTCTTTTTTGGCTTAATTACACTTTTGGTCATCGTGTTTTGACCTACTCACGAAATTGGTCCTGCCTCTTTAAAACAGAACAAAATTGTCCTTCAATTATCATTTTTGTTGCATTTTTCGTCCTACCCCCCATTTTATCCTCCAAAAACGTTGATGTGTCAGAATTTTAAGTTATGTGGCCAATGGAACACTTATGTGGCAATGCATATGTGGAAAAACAATTATACATGTCATCATATTAATATTTTATTATTCAAAAAATGTATTTAAATCAAATAAATGATAAAAAACAATTAAAAATATAAAATGTTTGGAATTAAAAATAAAAAAAAACCTATGTTGTAAATCGAAATCCAGAATTATGAATATTCATTTATCTCTTCTCTTCATCCATTTACAAATCATCCCTTTCAAAAATTCATCATCCCTAAAATCAAAATCCCTAAATTTATCTTCAACTCCAAAACTCTTTTTTATCTCTTTTCTTCAAATAGATTCCCTCCCTCCTTTATCAAACCAACAACATCGTTCACCACCACCATTTCATCACCTAACATCAGCAGATCCATCTGTATCATAATCATCATCATTGACATAAATAAAGAAACACCATGGTTGGCACCATAAACATATAGAAACACCATGGTTGGCACAAATAAAGAAACATAGAAGCAAAAGCCCCTGCTTCGTGAAAGAAAAACATAAACAAAGGTGAAAGAGAGACCTGGACATGGTGGAGGTTATTTGAGTTTCTTAAGGATGCATGTGAAGTAACAGAAGTTGGTTGGAGAGATGAAATAAACTACAATATGGATTTCAATTTTTTAGATCTGGATTTTATCTTTTTAAGCATAATTGTGACAGTTGAATTTTGTTAAATTTGGGAATCCCTACCAAATTTTGGGGTGTAATGATTTCGGATTTTGTTTTGATTGGGAACATGGGTTATGTCGAAAAGATTTTATAAATTGATGATTTAGGGTTTTGTTTTTTACACCTTTATCTTCTTCGGGTCACACCATCACCTTCATCTTCTCGATAATCCATGGCTTCTGAAGCTTTTTCAGTCACAAGCTTCTGGAACAGGATTCGCGATTAAGGGGTTTCAGTACACAAATTGAACAGGATATGAAGGAAACAAAGGAGAAAAACGAAAGAGGAAATCAATTTTGCAGTTTCAGTACACAAATCAAGCTGAGCTAGAACATGATTCGTGATTTACGGTTTCAACAACAGAGGAAAACGATTTTGCAGTTTCAATAACAATTGGGACACAATTTTGTGATTTTGAGGTTGAAGAAGAACTGGAAAAGGATAATAACTAATGTTATGGTGCTATGAGAAGAGCTATGGAGGAAGAAGAAGAAGAATTGGAACAAATATGATGTTGTAAAACTGGGTTTTGAAGAAAAATTGATATGGGTTTCAAAGGTTTCTCTTCCCCTTTTTATTTTAATGATTTTAAAGCAAACAAAAAATAAATAAAATCTTTTTTTGATTTATTATTTTATTTTTTATTTATTTAAATCAGATTAAATGCCACATGGAAATGCCACCTACGCGATTTTTTGGACACCTCATCAAAAAATGTGACACATCAGCGTTTTGGAGGATAAAATGGGGGTAGGACGAAAAATGCAACAAAAATGATAATTGAAGGACAATTTTGTTCTGTTTTAAAGAGGCGTGACCAATTTCGTGAGTAGGTCAAAACACGAGGACCAAAAGGGTAATTAAGCCTTCTTTTTTATAAAAAAAATAAATACTTTCTTTTATACTTTCATGATAGTTAAGGAAAATTATTTGTTGCAATAATGCAACAGCGAGAACATATTTATACACAAGTAGAATGTATTGTAGGATATTTTTAAATTTTCTAAAAAATTAGTTGAATTAATTTTTTCTGATAAATCGGTTGATAACAAAATGGATATTTAACTTCGTAATTGCATGACTTATGCTACAATTTCAAATGTTCTTACATATTATACGACCTTAATGGTAGGGTTGAAATATTTTTTCAAGAAACAAGTAAACTTTTCATTATGAGTGTTGAAAAGGGTGTAAAAGAAACCTTGTCTTTGTAAAGATTTTCGTCTATAACATCCTGAGGGTCCATGAGAGTACAATATCTATAAGCTTGCCAGCCTGATCTACACTTGCATTACTTCTCTTCTCCAACCTTTGCTAAGCAATTGAGAAAATAAATCAAAAACCTTCTAGAAAATGGAGCTAAATGAAGGCAATTGTTTAGCTTATGTGGCAAATTCTGGATAATTTTGATTTAATTTTCTCATTTGAAGTTTTTAATAGGGAGTGTCCCACTTAATATTTCATCATTGTCTCTAATAATAGGTTATTACACCTATTAATGTATTTAATACCAGATTTGGCTTATATTGACCATGTGGACTGTATCTGTCCAATGCAGCTCAGATGCTGTCTCGGTTTTGCCGTTGATTGGATTGATGTGTGTGGAAGAAATGATGATAAATCTTATTGCAGTTGTTAGTGATGATGATAAGACCATGTGATCTGCATTCCCTATTTACACACTCCACCTATAGAACAAAAAATACATTATTTTAAACACTACAAGACAAGTTGAAAGTTTTGATTTTATTTTTCTATATACACAATGCCTTCGTTGCAGATTTGCATTGTTATGCATTCCTTTTCAATTTCCATTTCCTTCCACCTCTATATAGCTTTGTCATTGAAATCTTCATCACTTTGCCCACAAACTAATTGTTCTACTACACGTTCAATTGCCCATTTCCAGATTTTGATGGTTCAATAATATTCAACTTTTTCCTTATATTCTCCAATGACTTCTCATTTGTTTCCCTTTTTTTTTGTATTCCCTGCAGAAAATTTGAAGATGGATAAAATTATTAGAAAAGCTATTACATGAGGAAGTTGATGAGTGAGACAACAACAAATATGAAGGAATATGAGAGAAATTGTGTACTACTCCAAACCATAGTGGTTGACCTCTTCATTTCCTGCTTCTCAGTTATTCAAAGGCATTCCTTATATTTCCAATATACATCCTTCTAATGGAAGATGAATTCCATATTTGGAGAAAGGTATGATAACTAAACCTAATTATATTTATAAACGTTAAGGAAATTGCTTTCATCAACTTTGCAGGCAGAAATTGTGAAGATAATGTTTGTTCATCAAAAAAGTTTTGAAGGCTCTAATTGTAATTCAATCAGTAAGTTGATACACTTTTAACACTAAAAAGTAATCTATAATATTTTTTGTGTTCAGCTGGCCTTATAATCAGTAAGTTGATACACTTTTAACACTAAAAAGTAATCTATAATATTTTTTGTGTTCAGCTGGCCTTATAATCAGTAAGTTGATACACTTTTAACACTAAAAAGTAATCTATAATATTTTGTGTTCAGCTGGCCTTATTTGTTATATTTAAGTTGATGATTTAAATTCTGAACATCCTAAAGCAACCACACCAGGAAAATTTTATTGTTCAAGTTTAAATTCCAATTTTTATTATAAAATGACATCTGTCTAACCACATTTAAAAAGAAAGTAACATATTTTCCAAGGGATGCTTGCATAATATTCAAGAATGACTGAAGATTTACATCCCACCAAGAGTCCAAAAAAGGTACATGTAATTTAGAGTTAAAGGCTTCTTTGTTGAATTATATCATGTAGAGTTAAAAGATTAAATTCAGGTTTTGAAGCAAAAAACATATGGGTTTCAAAAATATTAAGACTTTAGGTTTTTCAGTAAATATGATACTTTGAATTGCCAGAGCTTTTTCAAAGTGTCATATTACTTTTACCGAAAAACCAAAATTTGTCATATTATTAGTAATCACAATAGGACTTTATGTTTTTCATTTAGAAATTCGGTAGAAAAGGAAAACTTACATGCCTTTGTTTTCATCATGTCTAACTATTGACTCCTTGCAGAACTCTTGCTTCTAGCAGCTCCCCAAACTCAACCACATCCAATACTAACAAACAAACAAAGAAAGAAACAAGAAACAAAACATATTAAATATTAAAACAAAACAAAAATGAAATTAAACAAGAAAGATACAATAAAACAGTAAAAGGAGAAATCAATTATTGAAGAAGTACATATCAAGCTTGATGAAGGATAGCTTATTCTATGACAATTGGCATAAGGGACGAGATTACTTTAATGTCCTAATTATAAATATTATTTAAAATTAGGAACTTTTTATTTTAGTGTTGTCCCGATGATACAAAAATTGTCATTTCACTATGCTAATAACTTAATTAGCCTTTTGTCCCATCACATCTATTTGAAATGCTTGGGCTATAAATACAAAACAGTGTAAATTGATTAGCGAAGAAACATAATTAAAATGGAGAGAAAAAACGTACATTAGGTGAATCTAGGTGAGGGAACTGGTTGTCTCTCATCACCCTCAAGGTTAATGCACTGGAACGTACATTAGGTGAATCTAGGTGAGGGAAGTGGTTGTCTCTCATCTACCTCAAGGTTAATGCACTGGAAATGTACATATTAACTGCGAAAAACATGAGCAATAAGTTGAACACATAAGAGACACTAGAAAAAAAAAATTGCATGATGTATCCTAATTTTGAAGAAAAACTCTCAATTCACAAGTTTAAATTTAATTTGATTCTTTTCATGTAAGCATTCCTTTTAAGAGGCTAAACTACCATAAATTAGCCTATGAGTATAATTGGTTTATGCAACACTGCAATATAATAGAACTTATCAAGAACTTAAAGCAGGAAATAATAGAACTTTTGCTTGAAAGATCCCCAACAGATATTACCAAACTGATAGAATTAATCATCATTAATTGCTTTCTAAATGTAAAGTTATTTGTTAATTTAAAAGTCAACAAAGGGAAATTTGTTTGTTTTTTATTTCATTTGTTTATTTTTTATTTCATTTGTTTATTTGATATTGGTACTAAATTCAGGATGCTAACATTATATACTTGCTTTGTTTGAATGTATGAAATAATTATGATAGTGTTCAAATGTATGATTCAAGATGACTGTATAATGTGAAGATGATTTTTACTGAATCATACAAGTTAAACTTTAACTCAAACCCAAGACATCAACGGTCTTTGATTTTTTTTCAAATGATCACTATATCACCAAATCATAATTAAGTAATCCATTCCATAGTGAAGAAGTTCATAAATTACCATTTGAATCAGTTAGAAATAGAGCATCTACTCTGCAAACAGCCATTCGACGAAAAACTTCATAGACCGTTGATGTTTCAGGCACAATCAATGCCTTTGAAAGTCGCAATGATGTCAGGTTCATCTCCCCGCTAATCCAAAACCAAGAAGAAACAAAGTTATCAGTACACGAAATAAAAATGTTAATAGAAAGTGCAGGAACATAAGACAATATGTTAGAGTGCAGAGTCATAGATTGTTATTTCTCTTTCAACATATGCAAGAATATTCAACCATTTAGACTTATTTACCACCAATAAAATAAAATACTTGATAAACAACACAAATTTACCTCACTTACAGCCAAGTCATAAAGTATTTTGAATCTAACACAAATTATTTTAAATTTTTGTCATAAAGTATGTTCGAATCTAACACAAATTATTTTAAATTTTTGAAGCACATAGGATTATTTTTTATGCAATATGTCCATGGTGTAAATATAATTTAACAACAAGGTTCTCATGTTATATTAAAGAATGTAGTTTATCTATTATTGAGCAGTGCTTGCATGTTATATTCAAGTTGTTGATTTATATTCTAAACAGTGCTTGAAGCACCCACACCAGCAAGTTATATCCAAAAATGCAACTTTTCTAAACATACATTTAGAAAGAAAACTAACACATTTTATGAGCAGTGCTTGCATTCCATTCAAGAATCGTTGATTTACAACACACCAAAAGTCTAAGAAACGTACTTAAAAGCATGTTCCACATAGTAATCAAATGCATAAGGTGTATGTTTAGAAGTTTAGAAATACTGAACTTTTTAATGTAGAGATAAATTTTGGCATTATTCCTTACCAAGGTTGGTTGTCTAATTGCAACTGCAGAGTGGAAGAAGCTGATTAGGTGCCAACGTTCTGTCTATTACACCCTTTTGAGATTCCTGCTCACGATAATTTAGTTTATTAAGAGTGAACTTAATGGTGATAGGTTGAGGTTGACCATGTGCAGTTAAATTTCTTTTGATTGTATAATCCAACGTCAATAACTCTTTCATGAATATTTCCTCTTTCTTAAGTTTATTCTAAAGGTTGGTGAAAAATGGAGAATGTTTTTGAGGAACACAAAAAAAAAAAATTAACAATTTTTGAAGCAAATCTGAAGCAAATGTTGCACAACACAAGAAAACCTACACAAACCTATTGGATGCAGCAAATGTATGGAAGAATTTTTGACAACAATTAACAATTTTTTAAATCAATGTTTATAATTGGGTCAATGTGATTATCACAATAGTTTAAACATTTTTAAGAAAATGTTGATATTTTGTTTTTAAATGTTAAAAAAATAGTAAAATGGCTTTTAAAAAGTGAATATATCATAAACCATTTTAAGAGAATGTTGATCTTTAGTTTTTAAATGTTAAAAATAGTAAGATGGCTTTTAAAAAGCAAATATATCATTAATAATAAAATTAAAAAACTCTAAATGAAAATAGTTTTGATAGAAGAAAATAGTTTTGATAGAAGTGCATGCGAGGAAAAGAGTTAGTAACTAACAAGGAAAAGACTAAGGAAATACAAATGAAAATAAACTAAGAGTGACACAGATTATATCAACAGAAAGAAAACGAAAATCATACATAAAATGTCTTATGTTTGATTTTCCGGCGTCGCTGAGGTGATCTCCGGTGAAAATACTCCAATTAATATTTTTATTTGTGGGTTTTATTGTGAACATCAAGAAGGTTCTACTTTGTAGCTTGGTTTCATCAATTAAAAGAAACCAAAAAACGAAAGTTTTAAATTAAAAGAAATCCTTTTATACTTTTAATAAGTTGACTACACAAGTTTCAATGTAATGTCACCGGTTAACATTACCCATAACTAAAACATTTAGTCATGAACAAAATTCTCTAAGTTTACAATATATATGGTCAAACATATGATTTATTAGGCTTGAAATAGATAACAGACCTGTCCAAAGAGGAAATCATAGATGTATAGTATACGCCCATCGTAGCCATCCGTCCATTTGATACAACGTCACTGAAATATCACATCAAATTCTGGCTTAATAAAGCATCATGATTTAGCATGACTAATAATTATCAAGTAACCTAGGAGAGAACTTTTAAATGCCACCACAAGAATATATAATAACGGAGGCAAATTGAAACAAAACAAAAAAACTATCCTTCATGTAAAAGGGCCATGGAACAAGGCATACACTAAGTACCCAAATCTTGATAAATTTGGTGAAACTAAATATCATATACTTTTCGAAAAGGCAAAATTACATTAAAACATTACTCCAATGATACTTATTATAAATAACTATCCTTGAACTAAATACAAAGATTACCGATTCTGAGCGTAAACACCACCCTCAAGACTGGCAGGGAACAAACAGATTGCATCATTGACAAACATCACAACCTACCATTACTGTGCTATATGTAGATACAAGCTGAAGCTTTGACCCAACATCCCACCTTATAATACTCGACTCTGCCTTCAAACATGTTGTTTTATTCGTTTTTTTATATAAAATCCAAATAAAAACTATTGTTTTTACAAAATTATTACAAGAATTTAGAATCCCAAATACAATGTTGATGATGTAGGTTATACCCATTATCACCTAAAAGTGTATGAAAAAGGAAACACATGTTGAAAAAAAAGGGCAACCCGGTGCACTAAAGTTCCCGCATACGCAGGGTCCGGGAAAGGGTCCCACCACATAGTCAAAGGTAAAATAATTCAGACTATAGTTCAAAATGTTTGTTCCAAAAATTTCTAAAAACTGAAAAAGGGAAAAAAAATGAAATCATAGCAACAAACACATCACATAATAAAAATAGAAGACATGCCAAACCATTTATTGGAAGAAAACTGAATAATTTGACCTGCTAAAAATAACATAAAAGTTTTCAAAAAGAGATTAGACCTGGAAGGACCAGCCATCAAATGATCCTACTCAAGATACTTCAGAAGCAATACAAGGTCAAACTACACATGTAGGCTTCAAAAGTTTCAAAGCTTTGTAAACATGATCAATCTTCTTCTCATAAAAGTAATCTTAACTGTTGACCTGCAAATGAATTATATTCATATTTATTAGTGTGCAGATTAACTCTAAACAAGACTAAATCTTCAAACAAATCATTATAAATTTAAGGCTTAATTGCAGTTTTAACCCTCTAAGTTTTGCACATGTGGCAGTTTTGGCCCCCAAGGCTGATATTGACTCGGTCTACGCTGACGTGGCACCCTAAGTGAGGTGCCACGTGTTATTTTTTTTATTTTTTTTTGGCCTTGGGGGGTCAAAACTGCTACAGTTGCAAAACTTAAGGGACTGTTTTGTAGTTTTTTTTCTTAGGGGCCAAAATCGCAACTTTGGAAAAGTTAGGGGGCTAAAACTGCAATTAAGCCTAAATTTAAATTAGTTTACAAAATATTCACCAGTTTGGAACATTGGTTATGAATAAAGACGTGTTGAATTGTTTGTATTAGATTTATTATAATCTACGTGGTCCTGTCCCCACAACAATAGAGACATCGAATCTCTTTCATAGTGCTCTTAGCTTTTGTCCATTTAGTAAAGAAAATTGCTAAAGTACACGACATGCATTTGTCGTGCTACCCGCACAACCTTGCTTTCCACCAAGACACAATTTCTGATTTTTTCCATTTATTTTAATTAAAATTTATTTAAACAATGGAAGAGTGCCACGTATACTGTCGTGTGGTTCGTGCTGCATAAACTGTTGTGTGCTTTAGCATTGCTCTTTAGTAAAATAAAGTTGAATGAACCATAAGGCTGACCGCCTCCGTCTAAGACATCTAGCCTTGGGGACAGCCTCTGTACATGTATAAATCTTAGCATTTTCTAAACAGTTTATTTTATTTAGCTTTCTAGGATTTATTCAAGTCTCGAAACAATCCGAATTCAATTGATATGGGAATCTCAACTAATCTATAAAATTAATGAGATATAATTCTAATGTACCCTAATTTATACTCTAAAGTTTTTAATTAGAATTCTTTAGCAATTTTGAGTAGAATTTCCTAGAATTCCAGCACATGCAATTTCTCATGTCTAAGTTATTTCTCAAATTCCAACTTCTACTAAAATCAGACAAATAATAATATTTATAAAAAGAAAACTTATATCTCTCATCTATTCACATACCCACTTTCTCTATTCAATCAATCCATTCATAACAATTCGAATTCAAGCTTAGTTCAAGAAACCCACCTCAAAGAGTAATTTCGCATGATGCAAAATGCTCAAATACTGTATGTCTCCTTCAAGGCTCCTTGTCCTTCACCAATAATATCTTTTGAAGCTTTAAAGGTAACTAATTAGAATGCTAAATCAGCTACCCAAATGTACAGAGGTGCAAAAAGAAACAAAGAAAGAACCAATAATTAGAAGAAAAAAAACTGGAGCTTTTTACTTAAACTTATTAGCTCTTCATAGTACAATGTGTAGTGGAGTGTGGGTGAAAACAAAATAAAGATTGTTTTATGCGAGTGAGAAAATAAAATAAGGAATGTTGTGTGCAATAATGAAAGTGATGACTACATAACATGAGAAACTATATTAAAAATACATATTAATATGGTACCAAAACATATCCAACCACATCAATACAATTTGAACATTTTGATGAACAAAAAGCCTTTACTAAAAATTGAGACATTGAGGTGGATGAATAGTCATTACAAAAAGCACACTTATCATACAAAACAGATTAGTCCATTCAGCATACACTTGAAGATTTTTGAAAAAGCCAAATTAAATTTCATAGATCGATAAAAGACCAAGATACATAGACGTTCAAAACAAATAGAAGCATAAAAAAAGCACACATAGATGTTTAAACCAAATAGAAATCTATAAAACTCACATACAGAGGCTTATACTTTAATTTGAGTACACTTGCAGAATTGTTCCTCTTGTGCAATGGTCATCCTCCTTGACCTTGCTCCGTCTTTTGTAGAAACATAACAAAAATTTAAATTGGAAATCAAAACTCTGAAAAACATTAACATAAAAACCTTTATGAAATCATAAGTTCATAACAAGAAAAAAAAAATGTTACTGTTAACAACACAACAGATATGGAAGATGCAGCGTGATTTCCCAAACCCTAACTCGAACATATATAAATGTTAATCAATACCCTAACTCTAAATAAGAAACTAAATCCATCCAAATTCAGATAAAAAAAATTGTAAACTACAAAAATTTAAATAAAAATTCACGTTTCTCATTTTCCCCATCAATAACTTTGAGTGAATTTTAACCAATTATATGCTTATTTCATCTCAATTCTCGGAGGTGTTGCATGTTTGTCGTCCTCCGCAGTTGGAAAATTCTAATAGAGTCAGTTTCCTTGTCAGCCCGGTGGTGACAATTTCCGGACTGTTGATAACAGGAAAAAGTGGTCTGGTAAGTGATAACGATATTGGAGGGATTCGTAGAATAGATAGAGGGGGCTATTTCTATGGTGATAGTTTTTTTTAAAAGGTGTAAGGTGGGAGTCGAAATCTGACCGGAGAGGGTCGGATCTCTGGTAAAAAAATTATGCTTAAAACTTCAAACTTCCATGTGTTTTCAATAAACCTGTTTCTCAGAAATAGTAGAATTCGCAAGTACAATTAATTGAGATTCATCTAGCATTACATTATAAAAATAAATCTACAGAAGAAATTCTCGAGTACTGTGAAAACACATAATTATCATTTCACACTCGATCAATTCAATTCATTTACATTGAATGCAATTTATATTAGATCGGTGATAACTCAGAAATCGTAACCGACGAGATCTCACAAAAAACACAATCAAAATTACTTAAAACAGTTGAAAGGAAAAAGAAACGAAACGCGAAACAATATGAACGTGAGAGATCATAAAATGGAAGGAAAAAAATGGATCGATCGAAAGAGAAAATGAATAGAGAAAGGAAAGGTGGAATACCTGAAGAAGTGTTTGAGAGGTTGTGCGCTGTAAATAGAGGTCGAATGGTCGGCATGCAAAGGCTACGACTGTGATGTTAGGAGAGAGAGAGAAGAAAACGTATCTGGTTTGATGTAGGAAGAAGAGAAAAAATAAGGCATCTCATAGAGTCACGTGACAAACGAAGGAAAAAGGAATGTGTGTCTCTCCTAATTTTTTGATATTTTTTAATCAAGTCTTACGTTAAAAAATTCTTCAAAATTTGTGACTTCGATAATTAGAAATCCACATCTAACATGAATAATTGGAGTATTTATACCAATGTTTTAAAAATTGGTACGGATCAGCGGATCAAGATTCCCTGCTGTAAAAGCAGCACGCTGTAGGAAATTTTGGCCATTGATTTGTGATCCGACGGTTCAGATTAAAAAATCAATTTTACACGATAAAACAATCTCAGCCGTCGATTAGAGATCGTACGGCCAAAATATGTTATATCGTCTTGCTGTAACAGCACCGAATCCATATCCAAAATGGATTAGCTGGTCGAGCCAAAAACTAGAAAGGTGTTCGGTTCGGTCTGGTAATTGGATCAAGTTTGTTATTGAACCGGCGCAAATGGACAAAATGGGGAAAAAAAATCGTTGATCCGAGGTTTTTGCAACTCGGGTGGTCTAAAGCATACAAGTTTTTTTTTCAAGTTGAAAATAGAAATAAAAAGGTCACTGAAAATTGAGAAAGAGAAGAAGCATAACAAGTCAAAATTGTGTTGTACTCCCTTCGTTTTAAAATGAGTGACATTTTAGTAAAAAAATTGTTTCAAAATAGATGTCATTTTCAGTTTCCGATGGAATAATTTTTTATGTCCAATTGTACCCTCCAATAAATATTATGTACACTATTCTCAAAGTTTTATTTTACTTTGGTGGAAAACAAAATTTAGTTAACAAGGATAGTTTGGTAAAATAACAATTAAGGAACCTTAACTAGCCAGAAATTTTCGAAGAACTGTTCCGAGATTTAGAATTATCTTCGAGTTTTCAAAACGGGCTATCTAACCCGTTTCGAGCCTGCCAATCAGGTAACATGCTTTTTAGGGTGGGGCTAAAAAGCCCTATTTAAATATGGGCTGGAATAATAGAGCCTGAGCCCGGCTCTATATGGGTTCTCGGGCTAACAGGTCAGCCTGCCTAACTTATTGTTATTTTTTTAAACACTAAAAAGTTGGTTTATTCGTTTCATTAAATTGTATAGAGTAATTTCAATGCAAAAATTGTGAGTTTCTTATTTACATAGGATAGCTTTTGTTCTTCATACAAGTTAAGCCTCATTCTTTGTGCTTAAACTAACTAAGTGAAGTCGAATTTTTTTCACGCATTTTTCTTCAATGTTGCTACTTTGCATCTATTGACCTTTAGAGGCATTTGAAAAAGAAATGAAGGGTACCTTCATCTTGTGGTAATAATTGAGTGTTGGATCCAAACATTTAAAATCAAATGATAGCCATGAACAAAAAGAAGAACATAGATACATGTTTGAAATTGAAGCTTGACATCAAAAAAACATCTTAGTCTATGTTATCTATCATGTAAAGCTTGATTTTTTTTTTGCCAAATCATACAAAAGTCAAAACTTAAGATCAAACTCATGATATTATCTTGGAATGTTGGATATTTTTTAAAGTAATCACTAAATTACAGTATCATAATGAAGTCAAAGGTAAAGGAAACACAATATGATAGTACTGACCAGCTGTGAGATCACTGGTAAAATAGGCTCCAACACTATCATGGTATGATACTTGCGGTGGCATTGAACATAATTATAACCAAACATGTGTTAAATATACAACACCGTAAGTAGATTAAAATCGAGAAATAGGACAGAAGATTGGGGCATGTAAAACCTGACCCATAGAAACAAAAAAAACAAAAACCAAATTGGATAAAAAAAACAACAACCTTCGAGAGCATAAAAAATCCAGAAATCATAATCCAAAGCAACCAACAAAACATAACTAAAGCTGTCAAAATGGGATATCTGGCCCGTTTTGGGCTAGCTAAGCGGGTAAAAGGTATTTTAGGGTCGGGCTGAAAAACCATGTTTAAATATGTGCTGGAATAATTGAGCCTGAACCCGGCTCTATATGGGCTCCCGGGCTAACGGGCCAGCCCGCCTAACTTATTGTTATTCTTTAAACAGTAAAAAGTTGGTTTATTCATTTCACTAAATTGTATAGAGTAATTTCAATGCAAAAACTGTGAGTTTCTTATTTACATAGGATAACATTTATTCTTCATACAAGTTAAACCTCATTCTTTGTGCTTAAATTACATAAGTGAAGTCGAATTTTTTCCGTGTGTTTTTCTTCAATGCTGATATTTTGCATCTATTGACCATCAGAGGCATTTGAAAAAGAAATGAAGGGTACCTTCGTCTTGTGGTAATAATTGAGCGTTGGATCCAAACATTGAAAAACACTTGAAAGCCATGAACAAAAAGAAGAACATAGATACATGTTTGAAATTGAAGCTTGACATCAGAAAAAACATTTTAGTCTATGTTATCTGTCATGTAAAGCTTGATTTTTTTCTTCCGCCAAATCATACAAAAGTCAAAACTTAAGTTCAAACTCATGATATTATCATGGAATGTTGGATATTTTTTAAAGTAATCACTAAATTACAGTATCATAATGAAGTCAAAGGTAAAGGAAACACAATATGATAGTACTGACCAGCTGTGAGATCACTGGTAAAACAGGCTCCAACACTATCATGGTATGATACTTGCGGTGGCATTGAACATAATTATAACCAAACATATGTTAAATATACAACACCGTAAGTAGATTAAAATCGAGAAATAGGACAAAAGATTGGGGCATGTAAAACCTGACCCATAGAAACAAAAAAAACAAAAACCAAATTGGATAAAAAAAACAACAACCTTCGAGAGTATAAAAAATCCAGAAATCATAATCCAAAGCAACCAACAAAACATAACTAAAGCTGTCAAAATGGGATATCTGGCCCGTTTTGGGCTAGCTAAGCGGGTAAAAGGCATTTTAGGGTCGGGCTGAAAAACCATGTTTAAATATGTGCTGGAATAATTGAGCCTGAACCCGGCTCTATATGGGCTCCCGGGCTAACGGGCCAGCCCGCCTAACTTATTGTTATTCTTTAAACAGT
>Ga0228710_1005911_pt1 | contig 18826 bp, 9 predicted proteins | sample MedpolnodulmetaG_FD_177995 | JGI IMG/M metagenome (GOLD analysis project Ga0228710, IMG submission 177995) | Root nodule microbial communities from Medicago polymorpha collected in Santa Monica, California, United States - pink nodules | ecosystem: Host-associated > Plants > Roots > Nodule...
AATATGGGCCGTTTCTATTGAAATCTATTGTCTGATGGTTAGACCCAGTGACACACTCTTCTCTATCTCTCTCACTCCCTCCATCTTACTCTCTCTGCATTACGTTCTTCCTCCACAGTTTTCTGTGTTTTTGTCCCATGCTCTTCCTTCTTCCTCTTTCATTCACATTCTTAGTTATTAAACAATGTGTTCGGATTTTTCCTGTTAAATCATCATCTTGCCTTTTTCACTCTACTCAATTGTGTTTATCATTGCACTTCACAATCCCGGTGATTATGTCTTTGATTGATGATGATTGTAGATTTAAATTTAAACTAACACATAAGATAATTAATTATGAATGTCTTAATTTTGAAAATAAATAAATAAATCTATTTTTGAATGTTTATGTGCAGAGTCCCGTCATCCCAGTCCCACTATTCGCCCACACAATGACAAGGGATTTGGAACAAGAATTCAGACAAGGTATGCAATACCTGCCCTGGACAAAAATTTATATGGAACACTTTTCGGGTTAATATCAGTAACAAAATAAGCGAAGCAATAAAAGAAAAATGGACAAGGAATATATGATAATTACTCATATAGAATGTAGATCAAACAAATAGTTTAATAGAAGTAATGGAAAATAAGCATTTGCTGGAAAATGCATATTTGTTTGTTTGCAATACCTGTTCTTCACCCATGGAACCTGAAATAGATCCTATTGCCCAGCATAATGTGTTCAGATTGTTCCATGTCCAATCCTTACCACTTAGTTGCTTACTTAATTTTCCAAGCATCTGTACATTACAACATGTTAGTCCATTACATTAAGGAGTGCTTTTTATATAGGCACAAAGAATAACAATTTCATAACAGTTAATCAGTATATCATAAAACTTGAAACAATATATCTGCATAACATTGATATAACTAAATCTCAGTCAGCTTATTAATTTTATTGTTAAAGAACCGTGAAACACAAATATCCATCCTAATTTGGCCATTATATGAAAATTAAAAAACAAGCTTGTAAAACGATATATTTTATGACAGAGGTAAATGAAACAATATAAATCTCCATATAACAATTTAAAATGCATACAAAAAAAGAATTACAATGGCTTTTCATTTCCTGACAGAACAAGATAAGACCAGTTCTTTCTGATTCACATACCTGCTTTTCAGTATCATCGTGATCCAGATGTGACAAGTAAATAAGAGTTTCCCTCATAATCTGTACAATCATTGAACTTGGATTAGTATGAATTGCTTGAGAGAAACAAACCTACTATTGAGATATTTACATAAAAGAAACTAATTCAAATCAAATACATATATTGACAGTATTTAGCCCAGAAATATCTCAAATTTAATTTGTATAAAACGACTAAATAGTTAATACTACTAAATGTATTGTGTTCACATCTATATGTTAACCTTATATTGAACGAGAACATCGCTGTCTTTCATGGTTTCACGGACTATATTCCCATTTTCATCTTCAACTATGAGAACTTCTTCTGGTTTAGCCATACGACAGATCATAAGCATTCTCAACTTAGACACAGGACCAGCATAAAGCTGTCGGCGCTGAAGAAGCTGTGGACCAAGGCCATCAACCATACCAGGAGGCATTAATGACACCTGTTTATTCGATTGCAAATACAGACCAATGTCATTCTATGAAAGCTGAAAATAGTACATCAGGTTCACAAGAGACATTCAGACTAAAATATCAACATTTCCAGCGAAAAACAATCTGCAAGATATAGTTCCTAATATCATAATTGAATACCATTTTTACATAATGGGTATCCCAAAATCATGGTTTTTGGTTTAAGACCTACTGATCCAAACTATCTTGAAAATTCACCTTACAACAGTGCAAATAAATAAAAAACCAGTCTGGGCAGATTGTGTGCAACGGTTCACTTAATTTTTTGGAGAAGAAATTTATTAAGAGATGGAAAATAGAGTTACATAGGAAAACAAGGATAAGAAAACATCATTGGGGGGTGGATGATGACAGAACTACCTGCCAAGTTACAAGCAAATAATGCTGAACAGTCAACACTACATAAGATTGACTCTCAATGTTCCATGTGAATATTAAAACAATACCAAGTACGTTAAATGGGAAGATTCCTTTTTTTATGGTCAAATGGAAAGAATCCTTTTGTGCTACACAAGTGTTTGGTGGGAGAAAAGAAATTGTGGATTTTAGCCATCAAGAAACAAGGATTTGACACATCATTAGAGAGAGTACCTGTGATCCCATCATGTTTGTGGCTGCTGCAGCAGAATTCTCCAAGCTGCGGTGTGGCTGAAAAAGTTCTGAAACCAAAGTATTCCAGTAGTCCAGACAGACCTGGTATTTTTACAAATTAAAGTTATACATGAATATTGCATATACAGAACAGGATGAAGAAATGCCTACTCATGCAAGATAAAAGGCTGTTGGGAATTGGGATGCTTTTGAGGGCAAGAGAGAAGAAAGCTTTATCAACATAAGCATGAGGAATGAGCACTTAAGCTCAAGTACTCATATCATTAACTATACAAAGCAATGAAACATATGACAACATCATACCTTAAAAACCTCAGTATCGTCCACATATGAGATGTTGATGAGATATTCAAGACCCAATAGTAAAGCAGAGATATTCTCTTGTGTGGATTCCAGAATTCGTATGTGAACCTGCATAAACAGTAAAAATGTTTATAGAGTGTAATAGCCATCAAGCAAAAAAGGGGAACATAAATGGAAGCAAAAGAGATGAGGAGTAGGAGGTGCTACACACATATGGAAAAGGAAATTTCGGCACCACAATATAAGATATAAAAATAAGGGTCCATTTTTAAATATGCACCACAAGCATGATATTGTTGACGATGCATAAAAACTACAGTAAGATATTAGAGTGGAAAATTCAGATAGAAAACAATACAAAAATTTATGCATTTGATAGCGTAAATTCTTTATCAAAGGGATCAAGGAACAATTGTTTATATGCGCTAACCCTGCATTAATAGTGGTGCTTGTCCTACACACACTGATAACTAACTTGAAATAGTTACAGCGCCAGCTACTTTAACTAACTCATATGCATGGCAATGGATAGCGAAACGGTAATAAAGCTAGTATGCTCAAACATAAGAAAGATCTAATTCTCTCACATAAGATAAAATCCCATATAGGTAAAAAAAAAAAAAAGTAGAGCGCGCGAGAGAGAATAAACCCTACCTTGAAAAATAAGGTGAAGAACAGTGCCAAATTCTGTATAAATGCCTGGACAGACAATGTGAAAAAAAGTCAATGTTGGACATCACAAACAATTCAGTAAATCAGGCTTCTTATTTTCAGCAAATTGCAAAGACTCACCTGTTCATCACTTGCACCATGTGCATATGCCTCAGGTATATTTGTAGTAGGTGGGAGTATGCTCTGATGCATTAAACATAGTATCATCCCAAAATCAGCCACAAAAATTATAATTGTTTTACACAATCAGAATAGAACAAAATGGATACATGACTACAATGAAGTAAATAAACAAAAAGAAAAGTGCAGCATTTGCGTGTGGAACAAAATGAAAAGCTATTCAAATTAACCATACCTGCAACTGAACCATGAATATGTTATACATCTTAACATATTGTGCATCATAGAAATTCCCAAATTGAAGCGATGCTACCTGTGAATATAAAAAATGAATGATAGTCTTAAAATTTTAAAGTAAATGCACAAGCACTGGGAAGAGGGACCATACCTCAGTTAAACACTGCAATGTCAAGTTCCGATATGCTTGCATTGTGAAAAACTTCAGTAATGTCTCGAGCTGTGATTAACACAAATACCAAAAGATCTCAGATTTCCTCCATTCCAGTGTAATATGAATTACACAAACGTGTATACCTACCAATGGTGATTCAAATATATAGCCCAAGGGAATCCAAGATAAGAAGGCATGCAATGTAGAGAGTGTTGCACGTATGAGCTCAGTTCGTTGGGAAACTGATAACACGAATAAGCATAACTCATGTATGAGCTGAAATTCACTGCAAACAACAATGTGTAATCCTTAGCAATGTATAGGCAGTCCATAAAGAGTAAGCGTAGACAAATTACATTAAATAATTGAACAGCTGACAAGCTAGAGCATCTAAAGCCAGAACCAGTTAGAATATCAATAATTGAACCCAACACTTGTAGATTGTTTTTAGCTATGTGTCATGCTAACCAATTGTTTAGGACACAAAAAAAATAGTAAATTTGGTACTGAAAAGATAATTTTTTACACTTTTAAGAGGTAGAGTACAAAAATTCCAAGATAGTTTTACTATATTTGGTTCCTTAACACTTGTTAAGCATTTTCCATTAAATAAATCATCATCCCTGAAATGCACTCCATCCCTTTCCCCATCCCCCTACCCATGTTGGCTTCCCTAGGGCCCATTGTTGACCACCTCAATGGTGGGCCCTCTTTAGAACAAAAAAGTTTGCCAGATCTCCCAGTTAAAGTATGGGGAAATGAATTAGCACCCAAAAAGTATCAAGTTAGATTTCTTTTAAAATAGACAAACGCTATTAACTGTTACCTATTCAATGATTGTTTAAGCTCTTTAATCTTCAGCTGAGTCATCTCTCCTCTTGAAAAATCAAAAACCTCTTCACTCAAAAGCTGAAAGAACATTTCACAATGTTACTCATTGATTAAAGGAATAAATTTAACATAAATGAAGATAAACTTACCTTCAATATAGCCATACAATTCTCACAAATAGTTTCACTGGTCTTAGCTGCTGAAACGAGGTCAGGAATAAAGTTTCGCCATCTCGCAGGCCACTCATGCTTCAGAATCTGCATATATGAACGATATATACAGATCATTATATAAATGTTACAAATTTTTAGGTAGTTACCAATACATGAAAAGATTACAAAGAAATCTTGCAAATCTTGATTTTTAAAGAGCAAAGAAAAGGAAATCCAAGTCCCCGTGTAAAAACAGAAATAAACTGAAGAAATTATAACTTTCAACAAGATAAAGAAAGCAAATAAACTGAATAACAGGTTGAGAATAACAGGAAAATATCACTCTAAATGATAGAAGGAAAATGCAAGGTCAATTTTACCTGAACTAATATAATATTGAGTTTGTTGACATACAATCGCTCCGTTCGAAATGAGGCCTCGTTGCGAGAAAGCTGTGCAAGATAGGTAAATAATGGAATAAAGGACACATAATTAATACAAGCATTGATAAAAACAACAAAGTAAGTTGGGCTAGCTCATGTATCAGCTTCCTCCATGTGAGTGATACCTGTACAATAACATCAGAGATGAAATTTTTCATTCCATCTCGCTGCTCAACCGGTAGTGCATTCCATCTATATTTAATCACACCCTCTAGCACCTGTGTTAACAACCATAGGAAGAATATATACTGAGAAATGCAGTTAAGAATAGAATTATGGTAACAAAGTGAAGAACTTGTAGGACATTTAACAATCATTACTACGGAAGCACTGACAACCATGTTGGATGCAAAGGTAAAAATGAAAAACAAACCAAGTAAAGTGCAAACAAGCAAATAAAAACATGATACAGAAGTACAGAAATCCATAGTTTTATCCAACAAAGCAATACACAAATTAGTATTAAAGATTGCTTCTGATCCCATATATAGGACTCTGACATCTCTCCCTCCATGTCCACCATGAGATCACAGGGAAGTTACCGAGCCTCACATGTCCGTTGTGTTGGAGCATGTGGAGGAGCCGTCACACTCAGATGATTACTCGATGTATAAAGTATTAACTGGGAAATTTATTGTGGAAAATCTTTTTCTTTATCTAACAGTAATTATTTACCAAATATCCATGTTTACTGCAAGATGAAGAATAAACCGAACTGAACTAATTCAGACAACAAAGCAGAAAAAGAAAACAAAGTTCTTAAAGGCAGGCCCGTGATGCATCCAACTGTGGGCCATATCAAATAAACAGAGACTGATCCGTCGAGAAAGGTTGTTTGATGGAACAGGGTTGTTTGATTTTATGAAATGCAGTCACGTAAAGGGAAAGGGAAAGGGCGGGGTAGAATTTGCAATGAATAAAAATTAGAGCAGCGGGGTCAAATATATAAAAATAGGGGGGCGGGATAAAATAAAAACTTTAGATGCTAAGTGTTAATATTTTAAGCCTCAATGGAACATCTGCACACAGTACGTCCTCATAAACGCATGAGTCCCACGCTGGTTGTGGTATTCTTCTTTTTTTGAGTTTGTTTCATTCTACGTAGTCAATCCCGGCGGGATCCTGGAGGAGCGGAGCATCTCAGGGAAAACCGCAACGGGAATGCGAATCCCAGCCCACTTCTGGTTTGCAGGCGCTCCAGGTGGGAGAGCGGAGTCACAGTTTGCGTGGTCCGGTTCCCGCGTTCCCGCTCCAGGAAAATCACGATTCTGACCTTAATATTTGAACCATTTGAAGGGCGATTTGGGTTTTCTGCACAACCCTAACCCTTTTCTCTCTTCTCCTTTCCGTCCTCTCTCTGTATCCGCCGTTTTCAACCATAAACCATTTCATTCATTACATGTTCTCTATATACATTTGCAAGGTTTATTAAAAATAAAGATCCGCAATAACAATTGTGACTGCAAATCCACAATGTCAAACTGTCGAGCTTCGAAGACCTGAGCAATTGGACGACGATTGCAATCCTATGCAATATCAAGGACCGTGTTGCAACCACAGTTTAAAACATTGGTAATCATTATCTAACATTATGATAACAATCTCAACTCATGTATTACTTGAGCAAAATAAGGTACATTTGCTTTCAGGGTGGAGTAGGGTTCTCGAGCATAAACATAGCTAAAAAACTAACCTGCAAAGCAAAGAACTTGGTATTTAGATTTTGAGTGTTCTGCAAAATATGCATGACTTGTAGCCACATGTCTGGATTATTTTGCAATTCCCGCAAAATTTGGTCAGCAGCAGTTCTCTGCATTACGTTTAGAACATAAAAAAACCGTCATCAATAAGATTCAAGTAATTAAATTTAAGGTTTAAACATGATTTTAGTCCCCGCAATTATAGGTTTTTTTTATTAGATTCAGTCCTGCAAATGCAAATTAAAAAAATGTTGCTTTTGATCCACCTCATACGTGGCACAATAAAATCACGTCGCATGGCTGAATAAGCTGACATCAGGGTTTAAAAACAACATTTTTTTAATTTACATGGACCGAAACCAAATAAAAAAACCGGCAAAGAAAGAAAAAGAGCGCTCTATAATTGAAGGGACTAAAATCATATTTAAACGATAAATTAAAAACACAAACAAGACCATATAGGCAGAAAATTAAATAAAAATATCAAATTTTACACATAATTCATACTTCCCTAACTTAATTTCCCAGCTCTTTCTCAGTAAAAACCACTAATTTCTTCGAATTCGAAACAATACAACCCAAAACAATTATAATTAAATACACCAAAACAAATTCACAGTTAAAGAAAACAAATCAAAATAATCTCCTTAAACCTTAATCCTCATAGTCGTTAATTTACACAGAATTTAACAGTACTAAACCCTAAACCCTAACACATAAAATTTCCTTAACGTTTCATCATTCTCAAACATTGAACAACACTAAAAAGTGATGAAATCGAAAACACTACTCAAACTGAACCAAACCAAATCAAATGAAGAATGAAGTTGAACAGTGAAATAGAAGAACGAGCAATGGAGATAAACCTGTTCTTTAGATCCGGTGCCATAGAAGGCAGCAACAGTAGCATCGAGCAAAGGGACATCAATGGGTTGAGACAAATCACGGAGTTTCTCCGCGGCCATGGCGAAGGGAGAAAGTGATAAACCCTAGAAAATAAGCGCGGTCTAAAATAAGCGATTATTGGAAGATGTGAAAGAAGAAAAAGGGATGGGAGGGAAGAAAAAACGAATAGAAGAGAAGCGAAGGAGGGAGGTTTTTGGAGTTTTATAGTCGAAGGAAGAATAGCTTCAATTTGAAGCAGAGTTTGAATTTTTAGCTATTTTTTTATTTTTCATTATTTAATTAATTCATTAATCTTTTATAAAAATAAGTGCTTATCTTATTATAAATGTTTGTGAATAAGTTGTTTCTAGATAAAATAAAGGTAAATTATTTTTGTATGATTTACAAGTTTTTTTTTTTTATACAAAAGAGGGCCAAAGCTCAAAGAGAAAGAAAACTAAGAAATTAAACGGACGTTCCTAGGCATGCAAGCCCCGGAAAAATCATCAAACAAAAGACTCGCTCACTAGGGGGATTCTCCAGAATATGAAAATCTAGAGAATCCATCGAAATGCTGAAATTAGCAAGTTAATCTGCACTTTTGTTGCCTTCACGCCAAATATGGGTAATTTTGACGGTCCAACTCAAACTCAAAAGTTGTCAAATACGCTTGACCAAGGTAGGAGTCGGTCCACCAAAATTGCAATTTTCAATAATCATGTCGACCAAAACCTTTGAGTCACTCTCCATTACAAGATGAGTGGTATTCTCCCTCTACGCCAAATCCAAACCTAGTACAAGTTGTTTTTATAGGTCATTATGGATGGATATCATAAGTTGAAATAGCACTTAAACATGTTATAAATTAAGTTGCTCTTTGCCTAGCTAATGATCTCCTTTGTCGTCATGTTGATTATGTGGCTATATGGGATACGTCATAGAGTCAAAGATGTTTATTCTATTGGCGGTTGGAAGCTGATTAATTATTATACACTTATTTCCGCCTCATCTTTGGAAGCTTTGCTCAAAGTTTTTAATAGTTTTGATCTAGCTATTGTTCTGTAGATCAATTTATTGTATTGTTAAAAGCTATGATCTCGTTTTAAATGATCTTGATTCGATTGTTTTATTTGGAAAGCAAATATTGGTGGTAAATATTATGCACTAGATAGTTATAAATGGTTGTTGGATATAAAGAATAACACTCAATCGTCACCAAAGTTCTTGGATGTGGATTTGGGAAGTTAAAAGTTCCTGGAAAAAAATCAAATTCTTAATTTGGTGTGTTTGTCATCGGTCTATTCCTACCTTATACGCGTTTCAGAAGAAAAACACGTATCAATCTCTTTGTTGTTTTAGGTTTTTGCTTTATGAAGAAACTATTTTTCATTGTACGAGATACTACTCAACTGCAAAGAAAGTGTGGCATAGTCTTGGATTCACAGACATCAACTTTTTCTCAAAATTGAATCTTGAGGATTGGATTCGAACTAGCTCCACTAGCCCTTCAACGTGTTTGTTCTTAGCTGGGGTTTGGTGGAATTGGAGAACTTGTAATTTTGTTTACGTGGGAAAGGAAACGATATTTTTGTTTCAAGTCTTAGAAGAGACAAGAACACTTGCCTCTATTATGGAAATTTGCTTTGATTTTCAAACCATAATATCTCGCCAATTGATATTAGATGGGTGTCTTGGCATCCAAGTATTGTTTTGTTCTTAATGTGGATGAAAGTTGTCTTGACGACAGTAAAGTTGGAGCCGGTGGTTTAATTTGAAGAGGTGATGACAGTTTTGTGATTGGATTGCAGCTTTTTAGTTGTTGTCAATAATACTTATGTGGAACTTATGACTTTGTTTCATGGTATGAAGCTTGCTAAGAATATTGGTTGCAATCATATTTCTCTAAGAAATTGTTAATAACCGTCTTAACAAGTACCACTTACTATGCTTTTGTCATTGCTTTATCCAATAGTTATTAAGAATGGATTAGGAGGTGCAATTACGTCGCTATCTCGGAGAAGGGGATGCTAATTTAGATTTGTTAGCTAAATTGGGTTCTGTCAACGATGATAAGTTTAAGATTTAGGATTCCCTACTGGAAGAATCTTTATCCTCAAGGTTTAGCTTCTATTTTTATTTGAGGATATGCACCATAAAAATAGTATCACAAGTGTTTATGTTAGTATATAAGCTTTCATAAGTCAATTCGAACAAGTTCTAAATATTTTTTTACTCAAGTGATAAATGAATTTTATTAATGATAGAATCAATTGAAATGTCATTCGTCATATTTCATTTATTTCAAATCAATTTTTGAACTATCAAGATAATTATTTTTATCATAATCAAAATATTTTTAACCAAAAAATGGAAAAGTTAAGAAAAAAAATCTCAATTTTAAACTTTTGTCGGTAGACATTCAAGTGCAAGGGAGGTGGAATTATAAAGGTAAATTAAGAAGTTTTTGTTTAGACCCAGAGTTCAGCCCCGTGTGATACATGAGTTTTTTTAGAGTATCAATTTGGCTATATTATTAGGAACCACTTACTAATTAGTTATTAGAAATCATCCAATATCATTTAACAGAATACGACAATGTTTTAAAAATGGATCGATGATCAACCCGGTCAAGGTACCTGTCATTGGTTATTGGTCGAACCATTGGATCATTGGTTAAATTGCATGCCTAAACCAATAACTCATTTGTTTAAGTATCGAGTTGGCTATATTATTAGAAACAACCCACTATCATATAATGGAATAGAGTGGCGTTTTAAAAACTTGATCACTGATCAACTCAGTCAAGTTACTGTGTCATTGATTTATTGGTTGAACCATCGATTCATTAATTGAACCGCATGACTTAGTTAAATGATCATGTTGTTTAATTCGATTTATATCAATAAAAATATACATGTATTCGTAAGATTGAATTAGACGATTCGAGTTAGATCAGTCTATATTAAAAGTGACATTTATTAAAATTACAAATTTACAAAATTGTTTTGATATGTCATACATCGACCTTTCCAATGACAACGACTCTCTTATTCGTAAATTTGTATGAAAAATATAAAGTGACATTCATTTTAAAACAATATTTTTTTGCTAAATCGACACTCATTGTAAAATGAAGGGAGTATATCTTAAAAGTTGTAAATCTCTAAAGTAGAGCGGACAACATAGCGTCAAATTTTTGGGCTTTTTGAATTAAAGTCGTGTGTTTGAGTCTTGCATGCTCTACATTTATATTTTTCCAATAAACAATCAAAAAGAGAGGATTAGGGTTAAATCAGCACTAACATTTAATATAAGATATCTATTTTAGAAGCAACATCTAAACAATAAAATGTCGTTCGCTAATGAAAAAAATGTTGAAGTGCTCGCACCTAAAACCGGGTTCGGTTCCCTATATGTGTTTTTTTCTTCATGAATGTGAAGTGTTAGATTTTTTATTACTAGAATGTGAAGTGTTAATTAATGTATTAGCTCAGATAAATGTTTTTAATTAAAATAGAATATGAAATTGAAAAGAAAAATGTTGTGCGTTCAATAACTAAGTAAAAATACATCATCAAGAGTTTTCTTCTAGCTTTGTGAACTTTAGGGTAGAGTTTTATCGGCGATAAGCTAATGTAGGAGGGTATGTTCTTGCTTGTGAGGTCAATTGTTTATTTAGAAGTACCCAATTGTATTACTACTATTATTGTTAATGAAATGCTATAAACATCTATTTTTAAAAAAAATACAGTATCGAGAGTATTTGTGGTTTTGGACTTTTGGTAATAGTTTTTCAATGGGTTAATTTCTCTTTACCCCATGTAATTTGAGCGAGTTCCAGTTTACACCCCCCTGTAAAAAAAATTAGATTCCAACCCTGTAATTTGAAACTTCTTTTGTTTTAGACCTGAGGTCATCTCACTGTGCAAAAATGATGACGTGGTACGCAGAGTCAGCATTTTTGGATGATGTGGCGCGCTGACCGTATAATTGATTTTGTTTTTAATTTTTTTATTTTCATTTATATTAATTTAAAAATAAAAAAATTGAAATTTAATTTTAAAAATAGAAAAAAATTTAGATTTTTTTTTTTGAAATATAAAAAATTCGAAAAAACAGAAACAAATTCAGATTTTTATTTTCAAAAAATAAAAAAAATTTGAAATATAAAATCGATTTTTTTTCTTTAGATTATATAATTTTCAAAATTTTAATCTGAATTATAAAAAAATTATATTCAAATTTCAAAAAAAAAATCCAGAATTTTTAATTTTGGTAGAAAAAATTTTAAAAAACTTTTTTATTTCGAAAAAATTCTGAATTTTTTTAAAATTTCAAATTTGTTTTTCTAAATTTTGTTTTTTATTTTAAAAATTAAATTCCAGAATTTTTAATTTTTTTTCGAAAAGATATTGTTTTTTACGATTTTTTATTTTCGAAAATTAATTTTCAGATTTTTTAAATTAATATAATTTTATTTAGATTATTTTTTATTTTAAAAAATAGGCAAAATGCGACGTGTGCCCTTAAAAAAATAAAAAACAAAATTAATTATACAGTCAGCGTGCCACATAATCAGATATGCACAGTCAGCGCGCCACTCAACATGATCAACATTTTGTCCAGTCAGATGACCTCAGGGTCTAAAACGAAAGAATCTTAAATTACAAGGTTGGAATCTAAACTTTTTTTTTACATGGGGGTAAACCGGAACTCGCTCATTACAGGGGGTAAAGACATATTAACCCTTTATTTTTTTCAGGTAGTTTTAGGGGTGTTCGTGGTGCGGTTTGGTTGGTTTTGAGCATAAAAGTCATCCAAACCGCGAGATAAAAAAAATGCGGTTTGGTTTGGTTCAGTTGATTTTTAGAAAGTCATCCAAACCAAACAAATGCGATTTGGATTAGTTCGGTTGGTGCGGTTTATCGCGGGATAAAATAAATATTACATTAACTCTAATATTGCCAACTTATTACAAAATAAACGTAGGACATTTTATTATGCTATAGATCCTAAACTTTTATTTTCAATACCAACAATATATTGTTATGCCTTAATATAGTTATGTATTACCTGTGCCATAAACTGGCAGAACATTCCACCAAAGTTATATGGCTGATCAAAATATGTAAAATTATAACTAACCAGATTAAAATCAAACACAACTTATGTGAAAAATCAAATATGACGGATCGAAGCACAATTAAACAAAAATATGATGGAATCATTGTCACTCATTAGTCATAAGAGGAAACAAAACAAGTGTATAAAGTTACATACAAATTATAAAGTCACTCATCACAACATATATAGACAATACATAAAGTTACATACAAATTATAACTAACAAAATTTATATCAAAATAGGTAAAATTAAGAAGAAACATAAGCATGAAACAAATTATTGGAAAGAAAAGGAAACAAATTCATCACTGGAAATGAATTGAAAGAGATGGAAAGGAATTAGAATCGAACATGATGGTGCAACAATGGAAAAATCGAATCGGAAGAGATTATTCTTGGGCTAGTACAAGTTTAAGTAATATTGATTAGTCTTGCGGTTTGGTTTGGTTTGGTTCGGTTGCTGAGATGCAAACTGCAAACCGAACCGAACCGCGCGGTTCCATGCAAAAGTCATCCGAACCAAGTGCGATTTTTTTTGGTTTCAGATTAGATTGGTTTGGTTTGCGGCTTTTCGATTGGGTTGGTTCGGTTTTGAACACCTCTAGGTAGTTTTTCCCTTTGGGTCTATTCAATTAAGATTGCAAAGGATTTTAAAAGACTTTTTTTATTATGAAAATGTCTTGTGGTATTCAATCAAGACTCTTTGTTAGTTAAAAAACTCTCGTGGTTTTCAAAAACATTTTAAATTTTTAATATCTATCTATCTATCTACGTCTCTCTATCCCCTCTAACATCTCTCTCTCTATATATAAATATATCCCTCTCTCTTCTCTCTTATCTTTCTCTCTCTCTCTCTCCTTCCTTTAGGGTTGTTCGTGGTTCATAAACAAAATTAAATTTGATCATATTTATGGTTTGGTTCAGTTCTTAAAAACCATTTTAATAAAAACCAATTAATTTTTCAATTCAGTTTCAGTTCGGTTTAGAACCGATTTGTTTCAAACCACTTTAGTTCTATTTATCCGATTTCAAACCGGTTTTATGTTGTAACTAGTTTTTTTATTGAATAAAGAAAGAAATCAAAGAAGAAAAGTAGGTTGATTTAAAAATTTGCGTTTCACTTCAGGCTTCTAACTCCAGCTTCTATCACGGTCTAGAAGAAAAAAAAATCTTAATAAAAGAAAAATAAATCCTCTTAGTTAGCATACAAGCCAAGAAAGCTCATTCACATCTAGTATTTTCCTCTTATGGTTAGAGTTAGCATACAAGCCAAGAAAGCTCGTTCACATTTAGTATATTCCTCTTATGGTTAGAGGAAAATAAATCCTCTAGCTTTGTCAAAAAGTCCTCTACTCCTCTTCCATGTTACGACAAATAATAACTCCCAAGAAATAGCAATGGGACCCTAAAGTGTCTCTTGTGGCATTGGCAACAAAAGAGGAAAAGAGGACCATAACTTGTTTGGTCCTCTTTAACACCATTTTCACAAACATTTTCCCACTTTAACACTTCAACTAAGTTCTATGGACCAATTGCTATCCCTTCTCGGTTAATCACGTGACCTCATAACTTAACTTCTTCCATCCAAAATTCTCAATTAGATAACTTAGCATTCAATCTTCGATCCTTTAATGCAATCTTTGATCCTTTAGTACTGAGAATTTTGTCAATGAAAACAACTACAAACTGATCTAAATACGACTAAAGATTTTGTTCATGTAATCCGTGAACATTGATGTGGCATTATTCGCACAAAATGACATAACCAAATACATGTAATAACCATATTTTGATCTAAACGATGTCTTGGGCAAGGACAGGTCCAAAAAGTGAAAAGATGAGGGGCCAGAAAAATTATAGTTCACTTCAAGATGAGGGGCCGAAAGGGTCAGGTTACTTCAACCCGAATGGGTGTTACTAACTTGTTGTATTTGGTGGTTCATGTCTACCTACATGCTTGTTCTGATGCTCGAAAGAGCTTACCGCTTGCTTCTTTGTTCAGGGAGCTGGCACTTGGATTTGTTACCGTATTGACGGTAAGTTCATTCGCCATGTTTTAAACCCTCACTGTTGCTTGCACATTTTCACTCTTCATATTTTTTGTAACTTGGTTTCGCGCCCGTACGCGGGTTCGCTAGGTTGCGCCAGTGATTAGTAATTTTGTGTTAGAATAGATTAGGGCGGGTCTGCTTGGTTTGTTATTACACGATGTATTCTCGTTTGGTTAATCCTGGGTCAGGTTTAATGTCCCCCAGTCTCTGTATCTCGTTCTTTTTATTTTATATTATTTTCTTTTGCTTTTAAAAAAAACTACTTTTTTACTAATTCAATATTAACTAATTATTAAAAAAATAATGTAACTTAAAAGTAATAAAGAAATTTATTTATCATATTTCTTACCTACCTAAACTTCAAATGAATGTTTATAAAATCTAGTGATCGAACTCAAGTGGTTAATGGTCTTTGTCTAAAGACGAATCTTTTAGGAGAACCAAGATTTAATTCCTGAAAAGAATAATTCTTCTTATATGTCTTCATGTTTCATGAGTTTATGTAAGATTCTAAAATTGAACATTCGATTTAAAATTAATTCTGGTTGTATATATGATATAATTTACAAGAAAAAAATGAGGAAGAGAAAATTATTATTATTAATAATATTGACACTTATGATCATTTTACAACATTTTCATGAGATATGAACTGTGTCTTGAGGTTATAATGTCAAGCTCTCATCATTGAACTAACACCTCATGAACATATGAAACTTCATACAAGTTTATTTTATTCAAACAAAAACAATAGCAATTTTGAAAATAATACTTTATAAAAAGTAAATTATCAAATAATCTTATATGGCTACGCTGCAAAGAACAATTGTTTCAATGGTAAGTCCATGTCCGAAGCCGAACAATACACCCCATTCAAGTCATTCACCGGTGGTCTTAAGTCCCTCTTAAGCTGATTTCTTTCTCATCTCATCTAAGATGAACAATACACACGCACTTGTCATATTACCATATTCACCAAGAATTTCCCTAGTGACCTTCATCTTTTCAGGTCTCAAGGCTAACCACTACTACATAATTGGGAAAATATAGCGCTTTTAACACTAAAGCGCTATAAATTTAAACACGGAGGTCTTAGCTAGCGCTTTTTTGAAAAAACGCTATCTATGCTTCTAAGTCTATATAGCGCTTTGTATTGAAAGTGTCGGTATAGGTTAAATAAAAATAATAAATATTTTAAAAAAACATGATAATTAATTGTATATGGCGCTTTTGATGGAAAGCGCTATAAATGAATCAACCTTAAATAGCGCTTAATAAGCGCTAGTATAACCTCGAGAAAGATAACACTTATAGCTAAAAAAAGCGCTATTTTTACTCTTTTTTTTATAAAAAAAACGTTTTGAACTACCAGTCCCCTATTCGATCCCTGTATAAGACATATTTCGATTTTTTAAGAAAAAGCAAGTGCAGTATAAAAGCACACGTTTTTTTTTATATCAATATATCACCTAAAATTATGGGATTTTGATCAATATATCACCTAAAAAACTGTCCAGATCCCACTAAAATATTACTTGCCTCCAAACTTTTCCGAAAAGCATATCCCTCTCCCTCTAAAAAAAAATTGGTTTTCCTCTCATCCCCCAAACCCTAAATCATAACCCCTCACAACAACCTCTCTCTGTCACGGCTCTCACTCTCACAACAACCTCTCTCTCGGCTCTCTCTATCTCTCTCACGGAAATCTGTCATTCTTAATTTCTCCAAGTATCTCTCTCTCACACCAATCTTTTATTCATTTTTGTTATGGATTTTATTTTTGATTTAAACAATTGAATTTTTGTTCATTGTTTTAGTGTTGTGTTTGAAGTGGAATTTTAGTGTTAATTTTGGAATGGGTTTTTTGCAATAGGTAACAAAAACCTAATTAGACCTTTTATTTGCTTATTGGGTTGAATTTTGTTGTGAGGGATTTCGTTTATCCCATAAACGTGTGTTTTTGATTAATTTGTCCCATGCTTATGCATGTGAATCATAAAAAAAAAAAATAATTATACGGTACCCCTTTTGCTTTTTGGAAAGATAAGAGCTGCAATTATTCTAGAGGGTTTGTTTGCCTTTAGCAGTTATAGTTAATCACTCATAGAAGAATTATAATAGCAATTTCACTATTTTAAGACAAGCTCTAGTGTGGTGAAATTCAAAATCTGTTATCTGTTGGTAGTCCTAAAGATAAAGTTTTGCAAGAGTTAATGTGGCCCTTGTTAATAGTCTCTTGTTGGTAGTCCTAAAGATAATGTTTTGCAAGAGTTAATGTGGCACCTGGAAGCACAAATATGCATAATAGTCTCTTGTTGACTCCAATAAACTAAACAACCCTTCAAAATCTAACTAGCATAGGCCAAAACCAATATTATATCAAATTAGGCTCTAGACAATAATACCTTTTAATAATACAAATAGAGGTTATGCTCAAACATTACAACCTTCCATAACTATATACAAACAATTCTTTACGCATAAAATCAGAGGTACTACCATTTCTACTTTAAATAATTAATCAAAACTAGTCTTTTAATCAAAACTCACAGGTCAAGAAGAAAAGCGAGGTTTCAATGTACATATAGTTATTAACAGCTCCTAAAGTTCCCATTCCTCTCATACTAACATAACCTGCCAATTAAACTTGCATAACATCACCATAACAACCTATATGTTAATTGAAGCAAAACAAGAATTGGTCAAAACATACATGGTTAAGGAATTCTTGAAATATAAAGATGAGCGAAAGTTATTTATTCTACTAAGATTTTCCTTGAAACTTTGTTTTTGATTATTTTTTCCTCACTTTTTACCATCGTTTATAGAAGATTTTCTAATTAACTTTTTTTTATATTATTTTTTCCTCACTTTTTACCATCGTTTATGAAAACTATATATATATATGGTCAGTTGTATGTAATCTAAGTTTACATTTATATTTTGTAGAGTTCTAAAGGTATTTCGCTCTACAAGGGACGCTCAAGTACCAAAGAATAAATTTAACAACATATCATGGGTCTGAGTACAAGTTTAATAATATAACATAACAACCTCAAAAAATTAGTGTATGAATAATATAAATAATTTGAGTGATACAAACTTATTTTATTTTTTGTAGTGTCCTCGCCAAGAAAATGGTATAGATTGCGGGTACTTTGTGATGAGGTTTATTAAAGAGATTCTCATTTCAAAGCTAAATGAGATTCCAAAGCTGGTATGTTATTTTTATATTAAAGTATAATATTTGTATATAATTAAGTTTATTAAGTAACATGATTATTTTTTGTTATAATATATGCACTACATTGATGATTTCAAGTGTGTGACATACTCAAAAGATAAACTAAGAGAAATCCAAGAAGAATGGTGTCAGTTCATGATCAGCCTAAAAGTTATACGATATTTTTGTGATAAGGTGAGTTTCATGTTTCTAAATATATTTGCTAGAAGTGGTTGTGTTTTTAACTTATAATCTTGCTTTAATTTGTACTATGATCAGTAGTACTTTGAATTTGTCTCTAATATAATATATTGTTGCTTCTTCCTTAATGGTGTTTTCTGCTATACATGCAGGTGGCGGAGAGTGAATGAAATTTGGAAATGAATAATGATTTGCCTGCTTGTTTTGGATAAAAATGTTGAGATGACCAAGAAGATAGATGAAGACTACTGCATGCTACCATAGAAGATTTTGATCTTTATGTTAACTAATTAGTTGTAACTTAGAGATATCCATGTTACTATATTAGTGGCTATACATTTCTGACTTTTATGCTATATATACATACATTTTTTATGATATGTTTAAGTTTTATTTGATAAATAATAGTCTCAATTTTAATGTGCCAAAAATATATATATTTCCCTTAGAAAAATTAT
>Ga0228710_1005912_pt1 | contig 18825 bp, 8 predicted proteins | sample MedpolnodulmetaG_FD_177995 | JGI IMG/M metagenome (GOLD analysis project Ga0228710, IMG submission 177995) | Root nodule microbial communities from Medicago polymorpha collected in Santa Monica, California, United States - pink nodules | ecosystem: Host-associated > Plants > Roots > Nodule...
TATTTACAAAAATATAAAAAAAAAAAAATTACTAAGGAAAATCCATACCAATGGCCAGGTTTTAAGAGCACATGCTTCTATGGTATTATAGTAGCATTCATCAGGACCATGCTACATATATTTAAATAAAAAGTAGAAAAAAAATGTTAAAACTATTGAAATATAATTATAAATTATAAACAACTCAAGATGCAAACCAAGATTTCCGATGGTCGTCAAAATCCCACATTTATACAATCACCATAACAGTGACGGTTAGATCGTTATCTTGAAATTTGCATGGTTGAATCTTGATCTAACGATCACTGACATAGTGACTGCATGAATGTGGAATTTTGCCGACCGCAAGTAAATACACCAGCGTAATATAATATTTTCTTTTAAAGAAAAACTCGATATCTGACTCAAAAACCGACTAATCTCACCATCCTCATATACCGTTAATTTATTAAAAGACTAATTAAGAAATATTAACATAAGATAAAACTATGAGGAAGCAAGGAAATTTGAGACCTGGCAAGAAACAGTTCCATTTGCACTCGTGAAAGCATTGCCATAAGGAACCAAATGAAGGTGAACAATGGACATTACATCTAATTTAATGAAATTCTTAAGCACGTTCAGTATGAAATCCTTGCTATATGGACACAAAGATTCATAATACAAAGAAACATAGACAACACCATTATTTCTTCTATTCAACTCAGAAGAATGAGATTGAGATGGATTGATGATAATCAAAAGCAAAGAAATTAAAGAAAGGAACCGAAATGAAGTTGGCGAGGACATTTTCTATGTACTATGATGTGTTGGTGGTGGCTCTATACGAGTGTAAAGGGTTTATATATTATTGCTATACCTCCATCCTTATAGGTAGGATGGCATAATGGCATTGACCAAATAATTTTTACATTAAATGTGCCAATAATGTGTAATATATACATCAATCCAAAAATATATGTCGATTTCTAGTACAATGCACATAGGCTAGATGGATGAAAGGAGGGACACATAGGGGTCAATTTGTTAGAGTGGGTTGAATATGTCAAAAAATTTATGCTTAGTTGTAGAGAATAGGTAAAATAAACAAAACACAAGAAAAAATATTGAAGAAAGTTTGTTTGTTCGACTAGCTTAGTTAATCTCTAAACCATTGCAAATGGTTTTATTAAACGATTTAATTGATATATCATATAATTTTGAGAAGAATAATTGTCTCATTTTTTTGGAGTGAAATCATTCATTCTCATTTGACTAATTATTATTTTCTTTTACCATTCGCTCAAAGTCGCATAATCCAAAAGTTAAAGAATCAAAATAGAAGTTAGAGAATCATAATCAAAGTTGAAACATATCTCATTTTTCCATCTTTAAATTATCCTAAAAATTTAACTTTGTATAATACAAACATAAAAGTTTAGTCCCTACACGAATTTTGTTTAAAGTTGGTCGTTATTTCGCATTTACATGGACTAAATACAATGACTAAAAATACTCACTTTTGTAAAACAAATTAGAAAAGTAGAGACTAAGATTGGAGAAAATTTATACAGGGACTAAATATAAATATTATAAATATTCATAATTTCATAAGGACAAAAAATTCATATTGATTTAATGTATTTTTTTTATATATATCATTGAATCATCATAGATTTAATGTATTTTTTTTTATAGAATCATAGTTTTTTTTTTTTAAGGATATAGATGTACACCATATATAGAATCATATACATGTAATATATTCAGCAGGGTCGATGTATCTTTCCGGGAGCTTGAAATGATCATGTGCTCATAACTTTTTTCTTGACTAACATATAAATAGTTGAATTTATTTCTCACTTTCATTCAATGAACATTGCAAACTGCTGGAATAGCATCACCTTTATAAGCCTTGCAAACATAGTATGTAAAATTTTCATAGTCCTGAAATTAACATCACAAACAATAATCTTGATGAGCATTTTGTCAATAATTTGGAAACTAGACCAATTGTGTGTGTGTGTGTGATTATGAATGAGAAAAACAAGGAGAAAAGACAAACTTCTCCAATAGGTTGATTGTTCACCACCACCCATGGCACAAAAGAATGAGGTGGGTCTAGTTTTGCTGTCTCATCAATATATTTCTGTCCAAACTGCACACAAAATTCAAATTTATTGTTAAGTAAGTACATTAAACAATCTCACACAAGGTATCAATAAACTATAACCTTGGATACTTGAAGATCTATCTAGCACAAGATATTTCATTTTAGATCTTTGACCTCATGTGTTAATCTTCTTTGCCCTATAATACAAGGTCCAAATAATTACCATCAAGGGAAGCACTATGCTATAGAAATTATTGGAGACATTTGTCACACTATTTTTCTTTTTATGGTGGATCACCTTACAAGTGGTCCAACATGAATTAGTACTTGACAGCTTTCAAAAATTCCGACAAAAATTGTAGTCGGACACCAATGGTCAAAGTTTATGGTGTTTCTTGTCGTAATTTTGAAACGATTGTCTCATCAATGTTAGTTTGACAAAAATAAAATAGTGAATATTATAGAGAGTGTTAGAAAGAGCGTATTTTTAGCATTTTTCTCATTTTAATTAACAATGGAGTCAAGGAAATGGAAAAAAATATATAACCTCTGTTCCATTTCCTTTATTAAAGCAATTCATAAAAGGCTCCAAAGGCAAACCCAGTTGCTTTAAACAGTCATCCTGCCACATCTTGATATTTCCCTCAATTCCCAGAAACTCAAAGCAATTAATCAAATTATAATGTTCATCCTGCATCACAGTTTAGATATTTAAGATTCAACATAATTATAAGAGAACCGATTTTGCCGCAGTAAACAAAATTTGGCCGTTAATATAAGATCAGAAGATTCATATTTCACACTAACAAATTCTGTTTAAAAGGATCTCAATAGGTAACTTAAAATCGGACGGCGAAGGTCAAAATTGTGCGACGCAGTTACTGCACCAAATCCAATCGAATTACTCCTTCATACTTACCACATTAGGCCAAATATTGAGGGCACATGCTGCCAAAGAATTTAGCTCACATTCATCTGGTCCATTCTGCCAAGTTGATTGTGTGAAGAGACAAATATAAAATATAATTCTTAGTTTAGAAAATTATTAAAAATAAAGAAAAATCAAAACCTGACATGAAATGGCATTGTTGGTTTGATTGACATGAGAATTGGCCCATGGTACTAACTGAAGATTGACAATGTCAATGAGATCATTGTTGAATATTTCCCTAAGATTCTTAACAATGAAAACTGCAGAAGAATTGCTTAGACTTTCATAGTATACTGATAAATTAACTTTCTCATAATCAACTGGTTTAATCTGTGAACCAGAAGAATCATAAGATGCACCCTCAGATTCATAGGTGAAAAATAAAAGAATTAATGCTATTACTACAGTGATTGGTAATTTTGGAGAAATCATTTTTTTTCCTTCAATGCTGCAAAAGGTATAGAGAGATATTGTATTGTGTCTCTATGGGGATAAAAATGTGATATGTGAATAATATTTTGGAATTCAGTCTTTTATATACAAGTAAGGGAAACATGTTGTGCATACCCTATGGCTTTTTATTAATTATAAATGGTAAATTACAATTTTGGTCCCTAAATTATTTTTATGTTTCACTTTCGTCCTTTAATTTTTTTTCATTTCATTCGCTCTATTAAGTTGCAAATGTTAGATACTTTAATTCCGTAAGTTACACTTTGACGTTTTGTGTTAGTTTTTTGTTTATACAAACAAAAAGTCTGATTATCTATGCCAACTCATTACCTGAATAAACTTTTTGTTTGAATCAATTAACAATTTACAGATTCGAATCTAGGTCACAACTAATGCAAATGGAAGGTCTAATTATACGTGACAGCTTGTTATATGTTGTATAGCCTTTATGTTTGCATCTGTTGGCAAATCAATTTCCCATTTTGCTTTGTAGTCAGCAAATATTAATAATACTAAATAGTTTCAAAGTAAAAATGAGGGAATATAGGGAAAGAAGCTATAATATAGCCTTTTCAGTTATGATCATCCTCAGTATTCACTCTCACGATTCTTTTTTTGGTATTGCCGTGTTAACCTTGCTTTATAAGCTTTAATTAATCTACATGATATTCATGGCCATTCTTTGTCTCTATATCCTTTTATACCTTCATCATGTCACATTTTTCTCCCTTCTCTCTTGTCTCATCTTACCAACCACATGGAGTGTGGATAATTTGATTTATCTTATATTTTGTAATCTAAGATTTTAAATAATCTATTGTTAGATTTCTGAATTAAGGCGCCTAATTATAAATTATTTAAATTTCAGAGATTCAATTAAAAACTTTTTACCTTAGATGTATGATTACAAGTTTTTATTATGTTTAAAAATTCAATAAAAACTTGTTTTAATTCAAAGAGTTATATAAGAGTTCTTAAATCATTAAAGAACTTCAAGAAAATTATTTGAACATATATTATATTATGTTTGTACAAACACAAAGGATATTTTTATTTTTATTTTTTGGTGCAAAAACACAGAATTTAAATGGAGGAACAAATGAACAAGTTTTATTATAAGATCATTTGCAATTCCAAATTCCATGGTAATATATAGTCATGCAAATATGATCCTAAAGATTAATTTTCATGAGGATTAAGTAGTATGCTCCTTAATTAATTTTGTGATTAGTGGCAAGTATGGTCATATTTTTGGCTTCATCTACATAGCAACCAGGGTGAAACGAGTTGGATTTTGCATATGAGTCATGATAAGTTCTTGTTGAAAGTGATCTACAAGCATCTGGTTTCAAACTTCCCTTATATGCCTTGCAAATATATGTCACAAAATTTTGGTAGTCCTAACAACAAAAGATAAAAGAGATTAATTACGGAACCAGTATATTACTTTAACATTTAATCAAATATTATCAATCACAAACCTCTTGAAGTGCATGGTTGTTGACAACCACCCATGGAACAAATATGTGAGGAGGATTAAGCTGAGCAGTTTCCTTAGCAAATTTTTGTTCAATCTGTTATGTTAGACATAAATAAATATTATTATTATTACTAGTCTTGAATGAAAATAAGATAAGAAAAAAAAATATTTAAAATAACTTACAGATTTTCCCTTGCTACTTTTGTAACAATTAAATATAGGTAATGCGCCCAACCCAGTCATTTGGAAGCAATTAAACCATTCATTATATCGACCCTCTATGGTTAAACGCTCCAAGCAGTGTATAAATCTGAAATGATGTGCCTGCATCATATATATGAATATGATCATAATATATTCATATTTTAAATGATTTATTCACCAATAATTAGTAATTCATCATATATTCATTAAAATATGGAAACTGTACCACGTCTGGATATAATTTAATGGTGCAGGCCTCGATCGAGTTTAGCATGCATTCATCATTTCCATGCTGCAATTATTATAAACATGAAACATATGAAAAAATGATGAGTCAAAAAATTACTATAAATCAAAAAATAAAAGAAGTGGTTTTCGTCACAAAACGAACATAATTATTTTTTTAAAAAAGTTATACATGCATACATATATAGTATTAATATATAAATGATTTATATTTATTATTATACCTGACAAACAAAGGTGCCATTAGGTGCAATCCTAGCATTTCCCCAAGGGACCATTTTAAGATTCACAATTGAAATGAGATTGGTTTGGAAGAGCTTCACAAGATGGTTCACTATGAAATCAGCAGAATAAGGACATAGACTTTCATAGTAGATTGACATGGTTACTTTCTTCTCATTTTTAGAGGAAGTTGAAGAAGAAGAAGGTGCTACTAAGAGCAATAGCAAAAGTGGAAGAAGGAAGAAACAAAAGAAGAATGAGCGTGGAGGTAAAGAACCTAAAAAAGAAGGCATTTTCATGTTTGTGCTATGGAAATGGAAGAAAAAAAGAATGAGTTTATAAATTGGGTTATACTACTATTTATATGTGTGATTCATATGTTGTTCATCAACTGATCAACACTCAACACATGCAAGAATTAATATTTTCTCAGTACATATGATTATATTTCTCTAAAACCATAACTAGAAAATTCTCATGAAAATAGTAGCACAAGTACTAGGGTAAAATAGAATATGGTCAAAAAGTAAAGTACAAGGGTAGAAATTCAGCTTACATGACATTATATGTAAGCTTACTTGATATATTAATATTTTTTAATAATTTTCCTTGAATTATAAAAGGATTGATTTTTTTTACTTAAATGCACAAATTCATTTGTGAAAAATAAAAATCTAGGTAAATAAAAAACCAGAAGAATCAAATGACTTTATTAAGACATTTATATTGCACCGATCATTGTGTCAGATTTTACCAACAATTGAAAAAGTAAGGTCAACTTTCACACTCAAACACACAAGTGAATCTTTCACGTTGCGTCTATAAAGTTTTGTTATCGCCTTTTATGAGACGGGTAATGGTAGAGGCCATGCAAAGCAAGAAGCTCTCATCATAGTAAACCAGATCAAGAGCAGGAAATCGAATCAAAATGATTATACATTCGACTTTTGCTTCTGTTGACCAATGAGACACCGCTAAATAATAGCAAAAAATCACTCAAGGACCATCCGAAATAACTTTCTCTTTATCAGCCGCTTGATTAAATTTAACCATGTAGAATCCATATCATTAGCCATAATATCGAACTCGCCTTGTAGTTCCCAAAATTTCTTCGGATGATCATTCATCATGTTGTATCCTAGATTTTTTTTTCTCAAAAACTTTAACTACTAAGGCTTCTTTCTATGGAGTGTGCGTATCTTGAAAAACTTCGGTTTCCAAGGCAACCAATTCTCACACGCAAGTGTGTTAATAATTTACCCAAATCAAAGAAAAAAAACTTTTTTTTCGTCTTTATTCTTATAATCAATTATCATTTTCATCTCAAAAATATTAAACTTATTCATCTCCTTCATTCAACATGTGATCACAATCTCCATTGTTCCATAATCGAATCATACTTGAATAAATTACCCACAATTCATTAAGAGATAATGTAAACTTCACTATTTAAATTTGAATTTACGTAAATCACGGGTGCCTTTACGATCAAATTTATGTATAATCTTTTTTTTTGGGAAATTTATGCATAATCTTTTTTTATATACAAGAATTTATGTATAATTTTCTTTTACTAAGCTTATGTACGATCTATTAATGGGAGAATCTGAGTCACACCTAATACGAATGAGAGATCTAATCATTTGTAGTATCAACTTGTTTGCTAATGTATAACCTTTCGGTTTGAATTTATTGACAAATCAAGCCTAGTTAGCAAGTAATACAAACCGGTTCACTTTTTGTTTATGTTTTCAAGTAAAAAAGAGGGCATAAAGGGACAGAAGCCATAAATAAGCAAAACATTTTCAGTCATGAATTCATGATCATCCTTTATTTTTCACTCTATGAACTTTTTTTGGTATTGCCGCGTTAACCTTTGATTTATATCTCCATGATATTCAAGGCTATTATTGTCTCTATATCCTTTTATATCTTCAGCATGTCACATTTTTCTCCTTCTCTCTTGTCTCATCTCATCAACCACATGACGTGGAAATTCTTTTTATCTTTTACTACCATTTTCTATTTCTTTTTTCTTCACTGTTCTTTTGGGTGTAGGACAAAAGCATGCATGTGCGAACTTGATAGAGGTGTCCCTACTTGTACAATTGGGGATAGCGACTTTTACGGTGGAATATATAGTTTTCAAAGCCGCGTCAAATAAAATGGTTAAACATGAGAAATCATATTCTTAGAATCAATATGTATTTATACCATTTTCATTTGACACTTGTATAAAGAGTTGTCATGCATAGCAATATTATGTCTCATAGAGCCATAAGTGTTGTATGTAAGAGGATTAGTTTTATCGTCTTAAAAGGATTAGTGGCGCAACTGTCTTTCATTGATGTAATTTTCTATATATACCAATATTATTTCCATGACATTTATTTAATAAAATTGGATGATATTGTACCTAAACTCAAGATTGTCAAAATCGGTATTTTGCTTCAGGTCAAAAGGGAAGAGAAAAATCGAAAATCGTAAAATCGCAATCAAAATCGAAGGATTTTACTCAACTACTTTTATAGAATCGATATAAGAAATTGTAAAATCACAATCAAGATGGATTTTACTATAACAAAAATAATGTTGAATATATGTTATAAATTGTATATAGTCATAAATGACTCAGTTTAAAGTTCACAAAATACTTATCCATAAATGAATAAAAAAAATGGACAAAATCCTTAAGAACCCTTTAAAATTCTGCGATTTTGTATGGATTTCACAATTTGTGTGATTTTTATGTGATTTCGAGAAAATTTTGCTTATATTGGGATTCTACTGTAGATTTGAGTTGTTGAAGGTGAATAAAGTTACAAAATCCTAAATTTTAGAATTTAAGTCGAGATTTTAACAACAATTCCTAAACTCTTACAAATTATATATACCTTCAGATATTCAATCATAAACTTGTTTAATTCGATGACACGTTCAAAATAATCTGAAAATAGTTTCTTCTGATAATGACTTAAATCTTATCTGTACCCACACAAATGAATTAAATAGAGGACTAAATCAATAAAGTTCAATTAAGATCATTTGCACCTCCATTTCCCAGGGCATGCCATTCACATGCGAACTTATAGATTAGCCAATAGCTTCAAAATTGAGAGTTCTAATACATCCAAATTAAATAGATCAAAATTGCTTTGCAACTTCATTTGATAGGGATTTATTTACTCCTTAATCTGGTGACTAGTGGTAAGTAAGGTCAAATTTTTTGCTTCATCTACATAGCAAACAGGATGAGAGGAGTTGATTTTTGCATTTGAATCATAGTAAGTTTTTGTTGAAACTGATCTACAAGCATCTGGTTTCAATTTTCCCTTGTAAGCCCTACAAATGTATGTCATAAAATCTTGGTAGTCCTACAACCACAACAAAAGATAGAATAAGTTAAGGAACCGAAATGACTTAAATTCACATGAGTTATGATACATAGACACCTTTAGGTGGCAATACACCTCTTTCTCTTTTCTCTTCTCTTCTCTCTTCCTAGTACATGAGGTGTACAAAGATGTATGAGAATAAATGGTGTCTATGTAACATTTTCTAATTCACATAGGCTTTTTAATCTTTAACATAAAAAAATAAATATAAAATTAGTAAATTGTTAAATTGGTCTTTGAAATTAATCTACTCCTGTGTATTATGGATATTCTAAAATGATCTCTGAAATTGCAAAATTTTAATCAAATTTGTCTCTCTATTAGAACTTTCACGGACTAGAATAAATTAAATTGATATTTGATAATAACATGGATGAATTTGAAAATAAGTGAATAATGTCAACAATGCAATTAATATATGATCTAAAGAAATACCATATTTCATTAACATTTTGCAATTCTAGAGATCATTTTGAAAAATAAATAATGTGAAGGACTAGACTAACAATATCCTACAATTTCAAAGACCAACTTGGATATTTAATCACAAACCTCTTGAAGTGCATGGTTGTTGACAACCACCCATGGAACAAATCTATGAGGAGGATTAAGCTGAGCAGTTTCCTTAGCATATTTTTGTTCAATCTGTTATGTTACACATAAATAAATACTATTATTTATTAGAAAAATTATATGGTGAAGTCATGAAAATGACTTTTTTGATGAAGTTAAATGATCAATTATTGAGCATTTGTGTATTTAATCCATATCACGTCACTCAGATTGAAATTCTTCTTAATATTTTGTATGAGGACTGATTTGTAATAAGGTAAAGTTTAGTTTTAGAGTGGTTCACCAGTAAGACACAAGCTGACATGACATCGACAGTTATATTATTGGCTAAACAAAATAACTTTTCAAAAAAAGTTAGTTTTATGACTCCACCGTAGAAACCCCCTTATTATTATTATTACTCGGATTTTCTTTAGTCAACAAATCATTTAGTTAATGCAATTGAGAACTCAATAATGTTGGATAACTAAATTTTAAACTTAAGTAAATCAAATTCAAAATTCCTAAGTAGTAGAGTGAATTTCATTCCCTCACACTTCTCAGAAGCCCCTCTCGTTTGAAAACCCTGGACGTATAAAAAAAAGTTCGAAACCCCTCCTTTTAACATTCAGACAAACCCTCTTAGAAGTGTAGGGGGAAAGAAATTCATAGTTTATACAATTAGTACGACTATGAAAAGAAGGGCCCAAATTCCCTTTGGATGTGGAGTCGCAATTCCTCTCTAGTTAAAAAATCATATTGGTGAATAAAAATCAAGCAACTCACATTCTGACTCTATTAAATATGATTCAAAATTAAAACTCGAAATATATATTGAGATAGAATTCAAATTAGGGGTTAAGAATGTTGTTTAGAAGTTTAGTTAGTTTCTAATTCAGAAAGTTCGTTATGATTGGTTAAGTTAATCACGGTGCAAGCAACTAACCAACCAAATTAGTTAAGATGCTTGGAGTACAAGCAACTTAACTAACTGATGTAGTTGGGGTGGTATTGGGCCTAATTTGGTGCTTGTAAGCTCATTTACCAAGTTCCAACAATATGAACTACGGGTATTCATCCAATGATACTAATTTTGTAACTTCGAAAAATTCCATGAAAGTATAAAAATCAATTGAAATAAGAAAAGAAAAGAAAATAAAGAACTAACAGATTTTCCATTGCCACTTTTGGAGCAATCAATAGGCATTGTGCTCAACCCAGTCATTTGGAAGCAATTAAACCATTCATTATGCCTATTCTCTAAGGTGAGACGTTCCAAGCAACGTATAAATTTGAAATGTTGTGCCTGCATCATATTTAAGGTCATAATACTATATTGGTGCATTAGAAAATGAGCAATTTTTTTTTTTATTAAAAAAAAAATTAATTGAGTTGTAGAATAAGAAAAAGTGCTGAGGAAATTGTTTCATAGGTAAGGATTGTACCACGTCTGGATATATATTAATGGCGCAGGCCTCGATCGTGTTTAGATAGCATTCATCATTTCCATGCTGCAATTATTGAAGGAAAAAAATGCAAGAAAGACGACGGTGAACAAAATTATATAATGCAATATAAAAGCAATTGGTTTTCAAGTATATAATTTTAAATCATGCTGCAGTTAGTTAAATCCCTAGCGATCGGTCAATTTTGTTTTATATAATAGTACATATATGAACCCTAGTTTTAAAATAAAAGCAATGAATTTAGACCTACCAAAACATTAAACGTCACTTATGTCGATTTTCAAAAAATTTCCTAAAAAAAAAGTAGAATTCGATGCACATATTTTATGACTTAAAAGATCAATTTATAAATAAAAATAAAAAATAAAAAATTTGAAATCTAATTAGTTGTAAACATCTAAATAAAGGACCACATATGTTATTTGGTCTTAAATATACTGATCGATTTGGTGGGCTGCTGGAGAATGCAGTTGGGTAGGTAATGAATCCTCTGGCAAACACTCAACAAAGACGCAAGAATTTATTATTTTCACAGTAGCTATAGTTATATTATTTGTCTGATCCTGGAAAATGACTCATAACTATTACTGTTAAAACTTTACTTTAACATCAGAAATATGATCTCATGCAATACAACCCTGGCACTGAACAAGAAAATTCTCATGAAAAGAGTTGTACAGTACAAGTACTAAGGTAGAAATTTGGTCAAAAAATGTACAAGGGTAGAAATTTTGGTCAATAAAGTACAAGGGAGTACCCCTCAAAAAAAGTAGTGTAGAACATGATTTTACCCTTGTACATTATAAATAGGGGTGTATTGGATCATGATTCTTAGGGATTTTAAAAGACTTTATTATTATGAGAAAATATAGTGGTATTCAATCAAGACTCTTTTCAATTTTAAAAACATCTTGTGTTATTCAATCAAGATTCCTTGTTATTTAAAAAATATCTTGTGATATTCAATCAAGACTCTTAATCACTTAAAAAAAGTCTAATGGTATTCAAAATCATTCAAATTTCGAAAAATTGTTTAATTAATCAGATTTTGGTAGATTTTGTGGGATTTTTAGCATGAAAAAGTCTTTTATGAAAACATGAACTTTCTTATGATTGTTTTTTTCTTTTAAGATTTTACTATCTCTCCCTCTCTTTTCCTCTCTCCCCCCCTCTCTCTCTTTCTCTCTCTCTTCCTCTCTCTCTCTCTCCTTCCTTCTCTCTCTCTAGGTCTCCCGTAAAAAATAAAGTAAAATAAATAAAAGAGTTTTTATTGAGATTCGGTGAAAGAGAGTGTGTTATTTTCCTCCAATTATTTTTTAAAATTCATAAAATCTCTTAAAATCCATAAAATCATTTCAGATCCTTTAAAATCTTATGAATTAAATCCATTGAAATCCTTAATAGTCTTTTAAAATCATCAAAGTCATCAAAATCCTGCAAAGTCTTTTAAAATCCTCAAGAATTTTTTAAACAAAAATTGTCCTTTAAAATTCTAATCCAATACACCCTCCTACGCTTTGATATATTTACATTTTTAATAATTTTTAATACATAATAAATTTATCAATTCAATCATTGGATTTAAATTTTTTGTAATTCTAACTAAAATAATTTCGCTGATACTAACTAAAATTTTATCACACCACTTAATTTTAGGTGTGCTATATTAATTCCCTAAAAAAAGTTTGATACATTAATTAAAATTAAATAGTAAATATTTATTAATATATTACATATGTTAAAATATTGAATAATTATTATGATATATGTATGAAGTTTCGACTGTCGTATAACCACATTGATCTTCATTAAGAAACATGTAGATCACATAAGATGTGTTCTCTCTTTTCAATCTAATTTTTTTTCTGAACATAGAGTCAAATGTTTAAACCCCTAATCACTTACTTAATTGACCCAATAATATCAAATTTAATCACTGCTTTGAAAATTATTAAGTGGTATAAATATCCTAAATTTACACAATATCCTAAAAAATGATTTTTTTTATTTGCTTAAGAAAAAAAAGTTTTTTTAATGTTAATTCTTCGATTCATAAGAGAACAAACACCGATAATTCAGAGTTCAACGGTGACATAAGTAAAAGATTCAAGAAGATTAAATGAAGAATATAAAAAATGAAAACATATACCTGACAATCAAAAGTACCATCAGGTTTAATCCCAGCATTTCCCCAAGGAACCATTCTAAGATCCACAATGGAAATGAGACCAGTTTGGAAGAGCCTTACAAGATCATTCACTATGAAATCAGCACAAAAAGGACATAGACTTTCATAGTAGATTGACATGGTTACTTTCTTGTCATAATTAGAGGAAGATGAAGAAGGTGCTACTAAGAGCAATAGCAAAAGCAAAAGTGGAAGAAGGAGGAAACAAAAGAAGAATGATCGTGGAGGTAAAGAACCTAGAAAAGAAGGCATTTTCATTTTGGTGATAAGGGAAATGGAAGAAGAAAAAAGAATGAGTTTATTTGGGGTATGGTACTATATATGGTGATTCATAGGTTGTGCAAGTAAGGTATATCTTCCCTCTCTCATTGCAAATGTGCTACTGCAAAAAGTGCCAATTTAATACGTAGTGGAAATCATTTAATACTCAGATCTATAGGCCAACGGTTAATCCAAGTAATAAAAAAACGTTACTACAGAATTGCATTTATGTGGTTATCCTTATTCCTTATGGGTAAACTAAAAAGTATCATCTCGAGACTAAACATTTAAAATAAGGTCAATGATATGGCATCTACTACCTCCTTCTCCTTTACATTTTTCACATTTCTTAAAGAAAAATTATCATTGTAATTAATGCATCTATTTTGTGTGTTAAATTATTAAATTGTCTTTTGTTTGTAAGTCTATTGAATTTGACTTTTTATATTTCAAGATAACTTAGTAGTATTAATTAGGTGTATGTTTAAGAAAAAAATAATAAATGCATCTAATAATTTAAAAAAGGGTTTACATTTATGGACAAAAATAAAATAAAATTGATGCGTAGATACAGGGACAGAAGGAGTATAATGGAGACACTCATTTTAGAGTATTTAAATGGGTCATATGTGTACACATTATTTATTATAATTTTTTAATAGTAGTACTAATAAGCACACAATCCTTCCATCCAGTATTTTACACAATTTTTTTAAATAAGACCTATTAATCCACTATCAATAATTTTATATCATTATATTTCAATTTTTTAATATTAAAAAGTATGAGTCTCAATTGTTATTAAAAAGAGTGTGCAAAAATAATTAATTTAATGAAAAATATTGTGGGCCCCACTTAATAATGGGATCCCCGGGTCATATAAGACTCCCGGGAAAAATTCCTCAATTGAGGTATCTAATATGTACCAAATCATAAATGTTTGAGATCCTTCTATCGCGGATGCTATGATAGCCTCAAATTTGGTTGTGTATGTAGCGTCATCAAATTAATAATGTTATATCATATTATTATATTAATTAATTTAAAAATTAAATTAAAATTATTTTTTTTAAAACATACTTAAATTTTAAATAAGTTATATATGCAGCGTACCGTTATCCAACCAAATTTTAAAATATCTAAGAATTTGTCTTAAAATAATTAAGATCAATTAAGAAATTGATTTCTTTTTTATAAGTTAAAACTCGAACTTCATATTAAATGGTTAAGAGACTTTTAGCGACAACCTAGAATTTTGATTCCATGTAGTCAAAATTAGATGCAGTCAAGGGAGATATGATCGTCCGATCAAGATCAAACAGATTAAATTTAAAGTAGATTTATTGTTATTATTTAAATTGTTAAAAATTTGAATCATCCAATCTTGATTAGAGGGTCAAATCTCTCCTACTTGCCTGCATGCACAAATCCAAATTTGTGTTGCACCATGTCTGTATGTAATATTCATGTATTTTCTTGGCTAAATTAGTCCAATGATCCCTCAACTAATTTTCAGTTTTCATTTTGGTCTCATAACTCTTAAAATCAACGTTTTGGTAGTTCTTGTTTTGGTCCGTTAGTCAAAAAGGTTCTTAGCCATTAACTTTAACTTTAAATGTCTAAAGTGGAAAACAAACAATGTTTGTCCACCATAGACCTTATTAATTCTTTTAATTTTAACCGTTCGATCATTCTTTTTTTATCAAAAAGTGACTATTGGATCATGAAAGTCCATTGTATCTTACGGTATACCATCAATAATTATTCTTTTTGCCAATTTCTTCATAAAATATCCAAAATAAAACCTAGAAAAACAAAAAAAAACATAAATTTTATCATTATTCTTTTCATTTTGTTTCCATTTTTCTCATTTTATGGATATATAGATTTGATTTTGAATAGGAATGACTTGTTTTTCTTTACCTTGTTGTACTGGGTCTCTTCAAAACACCACCTCCGATCCTCAACCACCTCCAATCTCCAGCCATAACACCATCTTCGCCACCCATCGACCCACCACCGTCATTCACCGCCGCCGTGAGCACCACCGCGCATACAACCCACCACTGTCATTCACCGCCGATGACCAGATCCACATCCTCCCTCTCCTGTTTCGAGTTCTCCCTCTCTCTCTCTCTCTCTCTCTCAGATATAATGTTTCTTTTCACGACGATGATGGCTACCAAGTGGATATTGATTATGAGCCTCCCTGCTTGCGAATACCCATCCATTCTTCCTGTTCATGTCTTCGATTATCTCATCCCTTTCGTCCCGAACCTGATTCATCAACTTTTGTTGTTGTTGTTAGTGATGTTCATGGACAACTGCGTGGTGGTGGTGGTGGTGGTGGTGAGACGTTTTAGATTAGTGGAGGTGATGATGGTTTGAAGAATCTGAGAAAATGGTGGTGAATATGTGTGGTGTAGGTGGTTGGTACTGATTTTGGGTTAAGATCTATATGATTTTTATGGAATATGAATAAAGGATTGAATAAGAGTATGGAAGAAGATGAAAGAAAAATTAGGTGTTGGTAGTACATCGTAAGATATAATAGACATGTGTAATCTAATGGTCCACTTTAAAAACCAAAAGATTAAACAGTTTGAATCAAAAAATTCAATAGGATCTATGGTGGACCACTCTTAAGGTTGGTCCACCATAGACATTTGGGCTTAAATTTAATAGCTAAAGACTTTTTTGAATAACAGAGAAAAAATTGAGGGACCAAAGTGTTGATTTTTCGAATTATGGGACCAAAATGAAAATTAGAAATTAGTTAAGGGACCATTGGACTAATTTAGCCTATTTTCTTTTATTCACGTTAATTTTAAAAATAAACATGGAATAAAACACAACAAATTAAAACAAATACATACTCAGAAAAAACAAGAAGCAACTCTTCATCCAAATATGGAAAACAAAATTCATATCAACTCTTCAAACTTAGAAACAACACTTCTTTTACTTGACTAAAAAAGGCCTCATCAGGTTTTTAAAAGTAGTTGAGGTTGCAGTCGCGTTAAGAAATTCACGATTTTTAAATTAACTAGAATTTCTCGTCGTTCTCATCATGTTTTCATCATATAATGTTTGATAACTTAAATTTCTCATTAATGTAATTATTTTTATGATTTTTCAATGAACTTGTTTATTCTAACACGAAGACGGGGTTGATAAAAATGGATTCTCGGTCTACCTTTTGGGAATGACAGCCACAACTGGGTTTTCTCACGTTATAACAATGTTTTTTCGCAATTGTTTCTGTAATTTTTATTCATTGAATTAAAATGGAGAAAAACAATAATGGACACTACCGGGAATAGAAGATAAGAGATGGAAAGATATGTAAACCGATAAGAAAATAGATGGAAAGAGATAAAATATTGGATTTGGGTTATGTTGATGTCGATAATTAGTAAACCTATTGGTTCGGTTCATTGAATTCAAAAATTGAAAACAAAAAATTCCAATTGGATTTACTTCAATTCTAGATAATTTTTAATTTGGTTTACTTTTGCTTTTCAATTTTTGTGCAAACCGCTTATACCCTTAGTTTGAATGGTTAACTAAGGGGTGTGTATTGGATTAGGATTTTAAAGGACAATTTTTGTTTAGAAAAGTCTTAAGGATTTTAAAAGATTTGCAGAATTTTAATGACTTTGATGATTTTAAAAGACGATCGAGTTTTATAATTTGGATTTCAATGGATTTAACTCACAAGATTTCAACAGATTTTATGAATTTTAAAAACTCATTGAAAAAAATGATCTTAACACACTATCTTTTGCACTATTCTCAATACAAACTCTTTTATTTATCTTATCTTACTTAAGAGAGAGTGATATATATATATATATACACACACACAGAGAGAGAAGGGAGAAAAGAGATGGTAAAATCTTAACAGGAAAAACAATCTTACGGAAGCTCATATTTTCATGAAATTCTTTTTTATGATAAAATTTCACTAGAAAATCCCACAAAATCCAATTTATTAAACAATCCTTTGAAATTTGAATGATTTTGAATACCACAAGACTTTTTTTAAGTGATGAAGAGTCTTGATTGAATACCACAAGATTTTTTTAAATGACAGAGAATCTTGATTGAATACCACAAGACTTTTTTAAATCGCAAAGAATCTTGATTGAATACCACAAGACTTTTTCATACTAAATGTCTTTTAAAATCGCTTAGAATCATAATCTAATACAACGCTTATTTATGATTATATGCACTTGCTATTATCTTAAACCATTCAAGAAGCAAAATTTGAATGACTATGTGTACTTGTTATGTAAAAACTTGATTTTGAATGGTTGTGTTGTAGATTAGCGAGTAACAATTAAAAAACAAAATTTTGAACATCTCATTTGATTATCTTAAACAAAGCACATTATATTAATTTCAACCAAACACATTATATCAACTTCAATAAACAAATTACATTGCATAAACTAAAGTTACAAACAACATTTCATCTAAGATAATTTAAGACGATTAATTATTAAACTTATTCATGCAGTTACCATCAATAAATTACCATCTAGTCTTGATAAACCCATAATTTTCGCCCACTATCTGGCTCCATTTTAGTTATTGCACGAAGAGCAAATTGCATATTACACCAACAACATGGAATCACACTATATTCGCGCCTAACACTTAAAATGAAGGACTCCGTTTTGTTTACGTGAATTTGAATCACTAGTGCGGAAGTAGACCATTAATTTGAGTTTTGGTTGCAAGAAAAATGGAGTCAGGATTATCAGTTTCAGGGGAAATGGAGTGAAAAGAGGGAAAAATGGAAAAGACGAAGTTATACCCAATCGATGATCAAAATGCATCGTTCCATGTCAAATCACACGTTTAACAATGACATCAGTTTCTGGTGGCATTTAGCATGGGTCAGTGGAGCTTTTTCCCACCATGGGAAAGTTGATCATGTCCATTAGATTAAGTAAGGAACATATTTTTATCTTACTCTCTCAACACTAGATTATTTATTTTACACCATCTTTCACCCTCTCTCTTTCATGTCCCCACACACCCGCACCATCACAACCACTAAATCATAAATTCAGCAACCACTTTGACGACCACGCACCACCATGGTTGCTGCCTGGAAAACTCATAGATTAAGTGAACAAAATGATGATGAAAATTACTCCAATTGCATTCAAATTCCAAATATAAACCTTTCAACAATATACTGTTGAGGCAAAATCCCAAATTAATTTTAAAGATAATAAACTTTAATGATTAAGGATTAAATGGACTTTGATTAATTCTTTGGTATTTAACTTGTGCTCTTGAGTGTTTTACTAAGACAGGA
>Ga0228710_1005914_pt1 | contig 18819 bp, 10 predicted proteins | sample MedpolnodulmetaG_FD_177995 | JGI IMG/M metagenome (GOLD analysis project Ga0228710, IMG submission 177995) | Root nodule microbial communities from Medicago polymorpha collected in Santa Monica, California, United States - pink nodules | ecosystem: Host-associated > Plants > Roots > Nodule...
CGAAATTAAGGTTAGGGTTTGGTGAAAGAGAGAGAAAGGGGAAAATTAGTGGCTATGGTGTGAAACTTAGTGGCAGTGGTTTGAATTGGAAAATTATTGCTCTTTTGAGGTTTTTCTTTCCTGAAATTGCTCTTTGGATGAAATTATTGTTATGTTGGATCTTTGCTGTCCTGAAATTGCAGCGATGATGATTATGATTGTTTACGGATGAAAATTAATTCATTTCTATTTTTTTTAAGGATAAAAATTGATGTTTATGGATGAAAATTTAAGATTTAAGTGAAGGATTCAATCAATTCTAGCATTTTATGGGTTTGTTTGTTAAAAAATTCTGGGTTTACATGAATATAATGTTGAAGATGATGAAGATCAAGAATAAGAAGATTGAAAGAGATGAATAAATGTAAAAAAGTTAGGTGTTGATGGTTCACTATTAGAAACAATAGACATGCAATCAAATGGTTAGAATTACATCATGAATATTAGACATTAAAGGACTAACGATGAGGACCACTATTACTAACGGAGGTGTAAATGAAGGACCAAACAGAAAATTTTTAGAGTTATGGGACCAAATTGAAAATCACAAATAAGCTGAGGGACCAAAGGTTCAATTAAGCCTTTTTTTTTAAAGAACTCTTTCTTTTTTACTCGCATATTGTTTTCTTAGTATGAGATGTTGTCAACTAGATTGGTTTTATTTCCTAAAAAAAAAAAGAAAAAACTAGATTAGTTTTATTATTTTGACGAAACTAGATTAGTGTTTTTTGTTTTTTGAGAGACAACTAGATCAGTTATTTTGACAGGGAAAGTGAAGAATTCGTGGTTTGCAACAAGCTTTGGATTGTAACTCAAGTATGCTCTTTTCCCCTAAACTCTTGTATCAAATTGGCAACTTGATTTTGATAATAATAACTTAATTATAAACTGCTGATCATTTTAGCTGCATATAATTCAAATTTCCCTCTAAAGATGAATATTTAACCTAGTTAGTTCCTGATAAACTATTCAAATTAGGTCTCAATTAAAATTCAAAATGTTACTTGGAGAGTAATAAAGAATCTTTGACTATGTCTGTCACTTTCATATTTCCAGAAATTAACCTGAAAACTATTTCCAATTTAATCCTTAGGGAACAAATATAACACAAGATGTCAGGAAATGGCAACTTCTGACCAATGCCAATTTACATTCAAATTGTTCATTTATTTATCTTCCTAAGATAAAAAAATAAATAATAAGATTTTCAAAGTAAAATGTACGTGCTCAACTGAAATTGCTCACCAAATTAAAATTTGTATAATTTCACTGAATTTTCTGCACTACCTGCAGACAATACCATGGGCTAGATTCGTTATTAATTTACATTGTTAGGTTATTTGTCTCCGAGGTTACAATGATACTTCCGATTGAAGGCGTGTACGGTGTATGACACCGACACGACACCAACATTGGTTGTTATATTCAAGTATTCCATTTTCTCAAATTATCATCACTATGTGTTGGAACCTTAGAATTGGTGGGAAATAGTAAACATTAAGTCTTAAGACTTTGAACTATAGTGTGTGAATTGAAAATAATGGAAGTCCCACATCGAAAAGTTAGTACCAACTAATAGTGTTTATATAGTAGAAGTGGAACACCATGTGTAAAGTTGTTGCGAAATAGGTATAAGAGTATAAAAGCATCTTAAACTTAATTTTTCACAACTTTTTTATTCAGTTATTTCATTTTCTCATATTATTACAAGTGTTGTGTTCGGGTGTACGTTCCTATCTCAATGTTTAATAGTTTGCGTCTAACTTTATATATAAACTCCATGTTTACCCTTTTGATTCAACTCGAGATTTTTATCAGTTTGCTCTTCACTTCACTTAATCTAAGTTCAAATTCTCTAGCAATTAATGTCATTAGCTTTTTTCCACATCAAAATCAAACCATTAATGAATCTTAGACAAACATAAGGACCACAAAACCGTCAAATCACAAGTGAGATTTGGCAAATATTGTTTATCTATTCAATCCATAGATGACTAAGATGAGCAATATGTGAACTTTGAATTGCTTGATCTGATGTCAATCAGATATATGAATCCCAATTTGTATTTTTAATTTTAAGTGTAGCATGGTAATTAGTGCAGGCGCTTGGAATTCATAATTATCTTGCAAAAAATGAGCAGTGTTTTTTCCTCTATATCTTCTTATGTGGTGCTTCTGAAATAATATGACGTTTTCTCAGCTTTCAAGGTGAGGATACTCGCAGAAACCTCACAAGCCATCTTTATGATTATTCTGAGACGAAAGAAAGTTGAAACCTTCATAGATAACGATAAGCTTAAAAAAAGAGATGGTATCTTGCCAGGCAGCCAGTCATTGAGGAGTCACAAGCATGATGCATTTATTGTTATCTTCTCAAAAAACTATGCTTCCTCAAAATGATGCTGGGAAGAGCTCAAAAAGATTATAGAATGCTAGAAATATATGGAACAGATTGTGATGTCTGTTTTCTACGACATAGATCCATCGCTTGTGAGGAACCAGACTAGGTGTTACAAGCTAGCCTTCGAAAAACATAGGCGAGAATTGAAGCACAATAATAACAAGTTGCAGAAATGGAAAGCTGCTCTCAAAATTTCAGATTCGATTTTCTCATGTGTTAATTTGGATGGACTAATTTACCTTCTTAAATTATTATAAATTTCCTTCACTACCTATATTTTAACAAGTTGAGTGGTTTCATGTAAAAAATAACTCAAAACCACCATTTTCTTAAATATTTCCATTAACGTCATTTGTTAAAAAGTTTAAAAAAAAGAAATTTTATTTTAGAAATGATGCATTCAACACCGTAAAATTTAACTTTTTTTTACATAAAAATTACTTTTTTTTTTGTCGATGACGGTGATTGACTAAGCTTCTTCGGGTGGGGTTGCATGGGGTATGGTCGAAATAACAAATCTATGTAAATTATTATTATTATTATTATTATTATTATTATTATTATTATTTATTTTCAATAAATTGCTATTACATTTATAGCGTCAATATCGGTGATGTCTTTTCGCTTTTATTGTCCAGGAAAGATAAAATGATAATTATATATATATATAATTATTAAGGCTTAATAGCAGTTTTCGCCCCTAACTTTCACGAAGTTGCGATTTTGGCCCCCTATGAAAAAAAATTACAAAACCGTCCTCAAAGTTTTGCAATTGTAGCAGTTTTGGCCCCCGAAGGCAAAAAAAAAATGAAAAAAAATAACACGTGGCACCTCACTTAGGGTGCCACGTCAGCGTAGACCGAGTCAAAATTGGCCTTGGGGGCCAAAACTGCTATAGGTGCAAAACTTAGGGGGCGGTTTTGTAGTTTTTTTTTTAGTGGGCTAAAATCACAACTTTGGGAAAGTTAGGGAGTTAAAACTGCTATTAAGCCAAAATTAAATGGTCTTGGGAGCAGGCCTTTATGGGGAAGATTACGGAAGCTACAACGATGCTCGAAGTCAAGTAGTTATATCCAAATATAAACTCCTAAATAATTGTTTATTGTTGGAGGTCAATCTAAACAAAGTGAAAATGCCATACTTGGCTCGTGATGTAGCCCAACTGATAGCGAACAAAGAGATTCAAATAGTAAAATTGGATGGTAAAAATCAAAAGGAAATTGTTGAAAGGGAGAATAAGATTAAATATTTGTTTTGCAAAGGAAAACTAAAGGATGTGTTTTCATATAATCTTGGTGGTTCTATGCTTGAGATTCTAATTGTCACTGTGTATAAGGATGAAGATGGCCACAATGTGAAAATGGAAGTCCCGAATTCATTTTTTGAAAATATTAAAGGGCTTCGAGTTTTTCATTTGTTATATGACCATTATCGTAAGATAACTCTATCACTACCTCAATCAATTAAGTCGTTGCAGAATATTCGATCTCTTCTCTTTACGCTTGTTGATTTGGGTGATATCTCTATTTTGGCAATTTTGCAAAGTCTTGAGACACTTGATTTGAAAGACTGTAAAATTGATGAATTGCCGCATGGAATTGCAGAACTAGAGAAATTTAGATTGTTGAACTTGGAGTGTTGTAGAATTGTAATGAATGATCCATTTGAAGTGATAGAAAGATGCTCATTACTTGAAGAGTTGTATTTCACATGTAGTTTTAATGCTTTTTGCCGAGAAATAACTTTCCCTAAATTGCAGAGGTTTTGTATCGATGAACGTCGGAGATCAGTGAATGATTCATCATCAAAGTATGTCTCTGTTGTAGAAAAGGATGAGGTTTTCTTATCTGAAACAACACTCAAGTAGAAAAGGATGATTCATCATCAAAGTATGCAAACAACTGAGGTTCTTAGACTAAGAAGAATCGAGAGGGAATGGAGAAATCTCATACCTGAGATTGTTTCTCTGGATCAAGGTATGAATGATATAGTTGAACTTAGTTTGAGTTGCATTTCAAAACTTCAGCACCTCATTGACACTAATGGTATTGGGTCTCAAGTACCAAATGTCTTCTTGTCCAAGTTGGTTGTGCTAAAACTGGATAGAATGGAAAATTTGGAAGAACTGTTTAATGGTCCCGTTTCCTTTGAATCTTTGAAGAATTTAGAGAAGATATCAATCAAGGACTGTAAACATTTGAAAATCTTGTGTAAATGCAAGATAAACCTCTACAACCTAAAGATCATCAAACTGAAGAATTGTCCTATGTTAGTTTCCCTATTTCAATCGTTGACTTGCCAAAGCTTGGTGTTGCTAGAGAAATTGCAAATAGCTAATTGTGAGCAACCGTAAAACATAATAACATATGGTTTGGATAATCACAACAAGAGTTCTGACTCACTGTTTCCAAATCTAAAAGTTTTTGATATTGAGGAATGTCCCCGATTAGAATCAATGCTTCCCTTCCTCTCGGCTCAAGAACTTCCAGTACTGGAAGCTATCAACTTAAGAAGTTGTGATGGATTGAAATACATATTTGGCCAATTTCACTCCATGTTTTTATATCGTCTTAACATGCGTGAACATGTTCAATGTCTTCCAATACAATCACATAGCATTTTCCACATTAAAGAGATTAATCTGTCTCATTTTTCGAAGATAAAATCAGTGTTTATTCTGTCTATTACACCAAAGATGTTATTGGACACTTTGACAATTAAGAACTGTCATGAGTTGAAGAACATAATAATAGACACTGATCATGAAAGTGGTGTCAATAACTGGGGTGATATCTTCCCAAAACTGCAAAGGATCTATGTTGAAGATTGCAAAAAATTGGAATACATATTTGGACGCGGCGATCATAATCTTCAAAGCCACGATGAAATTCACCTGAATCTTCCTGTATTGAAATATATCAACCTTTGCAATCTTTCTGGTTTAGTTGCCATGTGTACCAAACAATATCGCACAACATTTCCACCTTTGGGAGAACTTGAACACAATGGATGCTCACATGCTGCTATCAAATCTTTTCATGATTTCATAATTCATCCGAGTTTAGAATCTCTGGACACTATCAAGAAGGTATATATCCCTCTTTCCATACTTTGTTGTTTATGCAATTAATCAATGCTTTTAATATTACTCAAAAATTCAATCAATAATTTACTTCGCTGAAGAGATGAAATGGTTTTAATCTTAGTGGCATAAAAGCATGATGGTGTTAACACAACGCAAACCTCGTACTCTGTCTCCATTTTTGTTATTTAAAAAAAAATGATGCTTTGAATGTATTTGGAAATATATTATAAGGTTTATTTTAGGTGGTACTCCGTGCTCATCAGAACCATATATGAAAACAATTATAAGTTTATTTGGTAAGGTATCACTTTATATATATATATCTTTATATATATATATATATATATATATATATATATATATATATAACTGAATGCATGTGTTAAAATATCAAAAGTAGTCCTATCAAGCCTTTCCCTATTCGAAATTGACCCAAAAATGCTTCAAGAAGTGTAAAGACATCTCCAGGTATTGCCGCCGACACACCAAACCACCCAAAAATTGTATATCAAACCCCCCATGAAAAATTACACCGCAAAAAAAGTGTTCCTCCGATTCGGACTAAGGGACACCAAACACACTCGCCTACATCATTACCCTCAAGGACTCCTCTTCTATGCAAGTTAACACGAGTTGGAATACGGTCCAACAACGTTTGCTATGCAAACACAGCTTTTGAATACCATCAACAACTAATTACCGTTTTCATGTTATACAATTAGTTAAACGGTTCTATATCAGAAAAGATAGAAGCAGCAACTTTTTCCACCATTTTAGGATCAAAGAATGAGCTGCCTATACAGTTAGTTGCTCCTAAACAAAAGGCATTTCCCCTTGATTGTATTGATTTTTTTTGTTTTTTTGCTGCATATTTTCTTGTATTCTTTGACACTTTGAATTAAACTACAATCTTAAACATCCATTTAATTTTAAGCAGGGTATTCAAATAAGTGTTGAAGATGGTACTACATCAGCTAATGCCGAGACAATAACATCGTCACATCATTCAAAACCAGTAAGTTCATCATTAGTCAATTAGATACTTCTAAGCATAAAAACACTATTGTTGTCGTACTTTTGACATTTTGATTCTTTTATTTTTCTATTTTTTTTTCTATAATAAAGTATGGCTCTTCCAGACTAAAATATATGTAGTGAGGCAGATCGTATATATATTAAGAATTCACGATGATATCATTCTAATTTTATTTGAATTTTGTAGGAAGATGGTGATGGTCAAAGAGCCATAACTTCTCCTCCAATTGCCATAACAAAGCCTGTTACCACTCAAGATGTTGATGTTAAAATCTGGCAGGAAACTAGTAAAACTAATGATGAGAAAGGTGAAGACTCTTTGGATCAATCTTACTTTCTTAAGATAACTTATCACCTTTTTCATTTTAAAGTTAAACTCTCCTCCCTTCCACCTTTTGTTCAGTTTCTCCAAATGATGATGATGTCATGAAAGTAACCTCTATTATTGAGCAACAGCTTCCTAAAGACGGCGATATCATTCCTTCCTCCCTTGCATTTCCAACTCCTTCAATGGTACTTGAAGGTATATATTTTCTTCCATAATTTTATTTTAAATTTTTTTATTTGGTGCTCAAGTGGACTAATTATTCTTTCCTATACTTTCAGGGGACCTTTCTCAAATAGATGAAGAATTAGTAAGTTAACCATCAGACCCATTTCTTCATTAATAATTGCCAAGTGATTGGTTTCCTATAAATCAAGATTTAAACTAATTTGGATATAAAGAATATTTTCTCTTTTGAGTCTTTTGCTTCTAATTCTTGTATCCAAAGTTAAGGGAAATTCTTGCTCAATAATTGTTCAGGCATAACACTGAAAATCTTCTGTTTTATATTTTTAATCTGATCTGCAGCGAAATCAGGCTCTTCCAAATTAAAGTATATGTATATAAATATTGAGACTTAAGATATGATAATAATTTTGTTGATTTGAATCTGTGTATAGGAAGATGGTGATGACCAAATAGCTATGACTTTCTTTTCCACTGCCACTACAGAGACCAATGATCAAGGTGAAGACTCTTTCAATATATTTTCTGTTCTTATGTAACTTAAACAGTCATTAGTCTTTTGGTTTTGAAATTTTTCCTCTCTCACAATTTGTTTAGTTTCTTGGAATGATGATGGTTTCAAGAAAGTAAGCTCAAATATTGAGGAACAGTTTCCTATGATGAAATATTAGTTTCCAAATCAAGTCCCTCTTCTATTGCATCTCAGTGTCCTTCAAAGCATGCTGAAGGTATTTTATTGCTTCATTGTAAATTTAATTAATTTTCTTGTGCTCAAATATGCATAATTATTCTTTCCTATACTTACAGGGGACCCTTCTCAATTAGATGAAAGTTTAAGTTCCTCTTTGGTTGTCACAAAGGAGCTTGAGAATCTAGTCTCCAAAAATAATTTGGCTGTTGATAACTTGTCTTTGTTGACTGATTTCCTTGTTCAGCATCCTTCAATTCTTCTAAGGGACACTTCATTGGGTAGCAGATACAAGGGTCATGCCTACAACTGCCTAGCTGATCTATTGAAATTCCTCCAAACCCATAGTGTGTTGGATGTGTTAGATTCAAGCCACTCTGAATTTGTTGAGTTATTGCAAGATGTGTGCAGCTTTGCTTTTGATAAGGATTGGTTGGATGGTGTTGAAAAGCGTGCCTTGTTTCCTGGTTTACAAATCTCTCACCATGCGTTGCAAAAATTGTTGGACTCGAAACACATATTGAGTGAACATGTAAAGCATCAATTGGCTTCCTCTAAAGATATTTTGGAGAGTATCATTCAACAAGAGGCGCATATTTTAGAAACCCATGCTGCTTTAAGTGATCCTATTGGCTATTAGTTCTTTACTGCTAAAATTATTGTTGGAGCTTTTATCTTAATTGAAAGTTATTTATTGCTTGGATAGTTTCCTCTTTTCTCATCTCAAATGAATTAAACCATCTAACTAATTTTGCATTTGGAAATTAGTATTGATTGTTGTATTTTATGTTGGTTATGAAGTATACATTTCTTCATTATTTCAAATAATAAATCTTGTTGAGCATATTTTGTCGATTATGCTGTTGCTATAACGTTGGTTATTTATTACATAGATTGTGATTAGGAGAAACCAAGTGATTCTGAGTTACTAGATATATGGAAATCCAGCTAGTTGGAAGAATAGGTTGTTCGAAAATATTATAGTCGTAACATAATGCAAAGTGATTTAGACATGTTTGCTTAAATTAGGGTTGAATTTGGATTCTATGCAGCAACTGTAACAAAATTATTGATTTTGAATGTCTGTTTGCAAACCAATTGTAAAGATTATTTAATGATGGTTTATTGAAGGTGTATTATGAGTCGGATAATCTTAAATCGATAGGCAAGATCCAATGGGTTATGAACTTATGGTTGATGTCTCAATGTTCAAATCAGAACTGAAGTTGACCTTTAGTAATGTAATATACTACCACATCATTGTGCATATTATAAAGCTAAAAAGATATGAAGTTTACTTCAATCTTCATCGAATCCGGCAACCGCTGCGGTCAGAGGATCAAGAATGTTACGGCATCGGTCTTCCAATTTAAGCTCCAACGTCCTAAAGACGACATTGTTTCCATTGAAGACGAGTTTGTTGGAATCAGAAACAGTTTCCGTCGAATCTGTTTCTGTTAGCAACACCCCTCAAAGTAGCAGCACCGTTTCTGATGCCTTGCGAAGAGCATGGATACACGAGATGCACGTAAAGAAAAAATTAAGGAATTGAAATATCTGTCACGATCCAACCATAAACACTGGATTTGGTTCAACGATCTCTCGAGTGTTTCAGATTAGGTGTTTTATAATTTGAATCAATAAAATTTGACTCTGTTTTGCAATCATTTTCTTATTTAGGAAAGAAGTGAATGAACTATAACTTCTGTCTTGAAGGATGCCACTGCTGTCATGGAGCATATCCCAAGAAATTTGTTTCAATTTGTGTTTAGTGACCTTAATATTCTATTGGAATTAATATTAATGAGAATTTGGGATTGAGTTTTATTGATTTTTTGTTATTGAATACAAATTCTAATAATATTCTTATTGTATGAATTCTCTTTGCTTATTCTTTTGGTTCACTTGATTGAATAGGCTAGTTCCGCGATTGGTTGAATAATTAGTGCAGTTCATGGGTTGAATAATGGTAGTTTTAGTTTGGGTTCGTTCGTGTTTATGATATACATACATATTGAGTTTAAATGTTATATAATGTTTTTTGATCTCCATCATGATTTCATGTTCGATTTTTCCTTCCTCTTGAATGCTTTATGAATATTTCAATTTAACTGATAATAGATAGGTCACCTGAGTGGCTGTTGAGAATATTTCAATTCCTATTTCACATAGATGCTAGAAATTTGAAGAGCTTCTTAGGGTTAACGATAATAGTGAAAGATGCATGGTAGAGAGAAGAGGAGAGAAAAGGAAGAAGAATAACAATTTAGAATTTTTTGTTTGGCTTAAATGAGTTTTGGTCCCTGTATTTTTGCAAAATTGCAATTTTGATACTTCCGATTTGATGATGTGAGAATTAATTAGGTGATTTGATATGAAAATGAATGATCTAATTGCTAAGAGTTTTTAACAATAGGGTGTTAAAATAAATTGTGATCATACAAAGCCAAAAGAAAGTCAATTGAAATGATAAAAAAGACTTGAAGTGAATTGTGACCAAAATTGTCAAAATAAAGTGAAAATAAATAAAATAGGGAACCAAAATTGCGTAATTAAAAATTATGTGATGGTTAAAAATTCTGAAATAGGGAACCAAAATTGCATAATTAAAAATAAATGAACCAAAATTTCAGTTTTTTCAAAATAGGAAAACCTAGACACAAAATTAGTTTTTTTTTATGATTTGGCGGGAAAAGAGATAAAGTGAAAATAATGGGATTTAGATTCTCTTATGGCGATTTCATCATGTTATCTAGCTTCAAATGTGTTTTTAATTAAGATACATGAATTAAAAGTTTCACGAGACATAACAATGCAGAAAATACACAAAGCTTAAACTGCAGAAGATAAAGATGACATGATTGATAAATATCAACGAGAAGAAAATAAGTGAAACTTAAAGATTTGAAATTGAAGTTGCAGATATCATAAACATTGAAATTTAAATGAAACTAAAGCTAAACTGACATAAAAAACAAGTGGCATACTTGAAAGAAATATAATCGACTGTCGTTTCAGTTAGACGTGGATTTCTGAAATCAAGCAGTCCTTAGTATTACAGAGTTACATTGCAAAGGTAAATTTTCGACATCTGACTAGTTGTCAAAATTATGTTTTCTAAACACGTCTTTTTCCTTTCGTTGAACATCAGTTGATGTTGAAGGGCTTCATGTTCTAATTTGGATTTTTCGTTGCTTCTTCATTTCATCACAACACAAGTGTTTGACTCTTTTACCTTTTCAAAAATATAAATTTGTCATCCAAAATTACCCACACATATGAATATGAAATCAAAGTTTTATATATGGCTTACCTCGGAAAGTGGCGATGATTGCGTAACAAATCTGGACAACGGTGAGAAAAGTTACGATGGTAGTAGCAAAGTTGTAACAGTGCTTTAAAAATTCGTAATATTTGTAGCACCAATCTAAAGTTTTGCTAAAAATGGAAAATTAATATATATGAAGATTAATCTAATATTTTGTTAAAATGTGTTTAAGGCATGAAACATAGTGATATGTTTGTGGTCAATAATGCTACGGTAACTCCCCCTGCGATTGAATGGAAAAAGCTACCAGATCTCGACTGCTCCTGTTTGAATTGTCTACTATAACTTTACTGTCTTTGAGCTGTTGAACATCACTGGAACAGCATACCAAATCACTGAAAAGCAAGGCAGAGGAAGTGCATACCAAATCCCTGAAAAGCAGTTGAACATCACTTGAACATCCACATAGAAAGTATAAAAGTGGAGATTTGAAGTAGCACTATTTTATTAAAAAAGAAGTGTAATTAGTTTATTTTGGTTGAAAAAAGTATAATTAGTTTAGAAACAAATTCACACACCATTCTTTTGTGATAAACAAATGAAAAAACGTTCTCGTGAGCTTAACTCAGTTGTTAAGAACAATGCATAATATATGCAAGGTTCGGGGTTCGAACCCTGACCACTACAAAAAAAAAAACAAATGAAAAAACAATTTTGAAAGTTCTTTTTTTGGCAAAACTGTTCTTATACCTCCCAACATCAAGATAGAGGGACATTAATGAGGCCTTTTTTCCGTTTTTATTGACAAAGAACAATAAAATAGTAAAAAAATAATTGACCAGAAATAAGTGGTATTGGTGAATCACAGTTGTTTTGTATGCTGATTGCATTAAGAGTGTCATTGTGAGGAATAAGTGAAAAATTGTCAAGGGAGAGTGGCTACGTAACAAGTTTCATTGAAAAATAACACCATGCATCATGCTATTTAAGTGAGTCACACTTGAATCCTCATATAGGGATTGAGTGTTAGATTAATTGCGTAATTGGTCTTTAATGTAGTCACGCCTCGAATCACCCGGGCGTAAGGGCATATTCACATGCTTAGCATATTTAAGTTTCATTGAATAGACAAGTAAACATGAGGGCAATTCGAGGTGTGACTACATTGAATTGAATGAGTATATAAATAGGTGCTATGTACTTATTAAATTATAAAGATAAATAAGTAAAAGTAATACAACTTATTTTTGACAAATTTACTGCTACTATACTTTTTTTTAATACCCATAAAATTTAACCAAATTAGAGTCATTCTTATTAGGTGACATAAATTAGAGCTGACAATGAATTGAACCAATTCTTGAACAAAGTTCGAGACTCGATTTGACAATTGATTCGTTGAATTTGGTTAATATGAATCAAATGAGCTGAATTTGAGCTGAAAATTAAGTTCGTTGACTAAATGAGCTGAACTTGAGCTATATATAATTCAACTTGTTTAGTTCAAAAGCTGACTCGATTAACTTTATATATAATACTTAATTTTTTTCATTTTGAAATTTTAATAACTGACTTTATATTTTTAATTCTAGTATTCTAGTATTGATTTACGTTGAAGTAGCAGCAACAATTTAACAAGTATTAATACAACAAGTATTAATTTAACATACCTAATAGCAAAAGAAGAAACACGCACAATAGCATATTATGTCCCACATCATTTGGTTGTAAACAACAGAGGAAGAGTTCATCTATAAAAGCAGAAGCCTAGGACAGAGGAAAACAAAAGCCTAGTATACTCACCGAGCAATTTAATTTGCATTTTCAATGTTGTGTAGCGAGTGTGGCCATAATTTTTGTTTCTAATGAGTTGAATTTCATCTCATTAATCTAGTATGGAAATGAACTTAATGAGCAGAACGGAGTCGTTCACGAACTTTAAATGAGTCGAACTCGAGCTAAAAAATGGTTCGTATCGAACTCAAATCAAGTTTCGAGCTGAACCAAATCTTATTGAGTCGAGTCAAGCTCAGATGAGTTCAGTTCGACTCGACTAATTTTTAACCCTCGGACAATCAAGGAAGCTCTAGAAATCCAAAGATGTTTTTTTTATTTTAAGGGAGATGTTAAAAGGTTGTGTGTGTGTTTTTTAGGAGATGTTAAAAGTTGTGTTTAAATGCTAATAAAAAATCATGATAGATAAGAACTTAAAGGCATCTAAACAAGAAGAAAAAAATAACACTTCATTCATCTCGTTTTAATTGTCTCTTTAGCATATTTTTTTCTCTCAAAATAATTGGTGGCTTGAAAATGGCTCCAAAGCATCTTCAGCTGATCAGTTAAATGGATCATGAATGATGTCACACATTCAGAGCCTTTGCTTTCTCCTTCACTTTCTTTAACTGATAATTCAGGTGTCTGTATTTTTATGCCTCTTCAAACTTTTTCTTGTTTATTGTGTATTTTTGTTAGTCACTTTAGAAAGAAAAGACCATTGGTGCTATTTTTGAAAGAATAATATTCGTTCTTAGGAGGTTCCTTTGCTGGTATACAAGAAAATAATCAGTTGTAAGAAATCATAAAAGAAAGAAAAGACCTGTTATACGCTCTAATGCTTTTGTTTGCTGCAGAACTTAAATTCGAAGATTGTCCATACGAGTTGAACATGCGCTGTTAAAAAAAATGCTGTTGCTCATAACCCTGAACCAATATAATCTTAGGAAAAAAAAATACTTTACTACTTATTTAATTTAATTATAATCTAGATAGTCATAACAATTTACTTAAGTACTTTATTAATTAAATTATAACGAGGTACTTAATTAATTTATTTATAATCCAGGTAGTCATAAAATGCTCTTGAACTGTCCCCGTGAGCTTAACTCAATTGGCAGGGACATTGCATAATTTATGCAGGGGCCGGGGTTTGAACCTCGGACACCCCACTTCTCCATATTTGATTGTGTGAGCTCTAGCCACCACGCTACTAGACCAAAAAAAAAATGCTCTTGAACTCGGGTTCTATCAAATGACTCGTTTTTTTGTGAAGTTCATTGATCACTTAAGTCCAATTATTTGGTTGCACGTGTCAAGTTTTAATATTGAGTCATTCATTCTAATGTGAGGTGTGATGAAACAAAAGTTGTGGTTCATTCAGTCATAAAATAAAATAGGGAAATATTAACGAGTGTCTCAGGAGCACTTTTTAAGCACTTTAAATTACAACAAAAGCTATAAATCATAGGCTAACAACAAACTGTAACACTAACTCAGAAAAAGTGAAACATAAATTACCAATCCAACTTAAAGAAGTTCTGTCGGCATTTTAAGATTTGTATAGAGGAATAACCAACCCATATTTTTACCAACTGTAATTTGATTCTTTTCTTTTCTTTTCAATGTACTTTACGTCTTGTAATAATATACTAAGAAGGTTGCTTGCAAGATTTATATTTTACTTTATTCCATCGGTTCTTCTATTTTTTGGAGTATAAATTTGTCAGTACAAGAATTATTTTTCTGAAGAAAAATTCAGTTGTAAGAAATCAAAAAAGAAAGAAAATAATTGTTATATAATCTCTGCTGCTTTTGCACACTGCAGAACTTGAATTTCAGATTGGAGAAAGGGAAAGATTGTTCATACGCTGAAATAAGGTAACAAGCAATCATATGCTTGTCTTCTTTATTAAAAATTGTAGCTTTACTTATACCATCCCTTCTTTTTCTTTTGGACCATAAAAATGTAAAAAATTATTTGCAGCCAGCTCTTAAGATATTGTATTTTTTTCCCCCACCACACCAAAATTTATTACTCCCTCGTTCTATATAAACTCTATGACACATTCTAATACGTTGCTTCGAAAGAATTATCTCTTTTTAAAACCTTTAAAAATTTAAATGCACTCTATGACCCGTTTGGCCCCTTTTTAGTTCATCTTGATACTACTTAAAACTATTTAAGGTGGGGAATTCGAAAGCTGTGGTTTCACATCTTTAATATGCACACAATACAATCTTTGTTGGGGAGGCTTGTGTGGAAAATTTGTGATCATCATCATCCCACGATGTTTCTGGTTTTAGTGTACTTGCACCATTTACGACGGTAACGGGAATGTGAGGACCATTCTTGACCGTATTCCAGATTTTTGAGCCTTGTGTTTCAAGAAATATCTGCATTTTCCAGAAATCATAATTTTTCAAGCTTTTTTTTTGTTGAAAGATTTTCAAACATTGTTCTTCTTTACAACTACAAATGTTAAATTCTCTGTTGCTTTTCATTATCATTGAACTTCAATACCTTATTCTTTTTGTAGATTATAAAAAGTGGAAAATTATTCATAAGACTTGAGCATGCACTGAATGTACGGAAACCGAGGTAAGAAAAATATCCATGGTTGCGTTTATCTATTTACTTTTTAGTTTTTCCTGCCGTAGATTTTATTTAGAAACATAAAATAAGAGATTATATATATATATATGCTGTTCTCGTATGATCATATTTATTACAATTATGGATGTAACTCGTAGATGAGAGGTAAGTATATATTGATTGATGAGAGAATATTATGATTACATGATAATAAAGTACAGTGAATCCTTTCTTAAAAAAAAAATGTACACTGAAACTTATATAGTCATTGAGAACTACTCCCTTAGTTTCAAAATATATGTCCATTTTGGAGAAATTTTTTGTTTCAAAATACATGTCTATTTGATAGTTTAAGGATACATTTTGTCTATTTTACCCTTGTCTACCAATTAATTGGATTCTAGATTTTCTCCACAATAATTATTTTCCACTAATAAATGTTGACCCAATTTTAAGTGGATTTACTCATGCACTCTCCCAAGAAATTATTTTCCCATGACTACTGGACTCTAATCCATCGTAACTAACTATAATTAATTGGACTCTCTAATTTGCTTATAAAAATGGCAAATTTATATAATTAAAACTACAAAAATAAAATGGAAAACAAAGAAAAGTCTGTGAAAGTTGAAGATTTGCAAAATGAAAAAGTTTTTCAATTGAGTTTTAAAAAAATTTGATAACCGAAGCATGATCAGACAAGTTAAATTTTTTTTTGTAGGCCAGTATTTGATAACAAAAAAATGTGATTTACTAGATGAACCGTGTGTATGATAGAAACTTTTGTGTCAAACTAACTTCTCCTTGGTTACTGTAATTTCTCCAAAATGTATTTTGAAACGGAGAGAGTATTAACTAGTCTAACTAACTAGCTTAAAAAAAAAATAGTATAACTAACTAGTATGACTAATATTTGTATCTAACAAGATGCAATGTGCTTACTAAATTTCTAGCCTTAAAAATACAAGAAAATAATTGTCAGAAAAAAAGTATAACTAACTACTATAACTAATATTTGTATATACATATATAAAGCATATAAAGTGTGAGCAATGTTTATTACGAGAGATGAGAAAAATAAATAATAACCATCTGATTCACATCAACATCTGACATTAAATTAGTCATTACAGTTTTAACGTGCACACTATTCACTCTAAATCCCTTCAATCTTCATTGCCTGTTCATCTTTACCCCTTGTTTCTTCAACTCGCGATAAGCAGCACCACATATTTTTATTTTTTTTTATCAAATCCAAATAACAGGTCCAAACCTAGTTTGATCTTCTAAATTATAGACCCTTATTTTTTCTCTTCAATTCCAGATCGAGAATCCGTGATTTATTTCTATCAAGTTGAAACCCATTTATTATGATTTGTAAACAAAGAAAAAAAAAAACAAGAATAAATGGGTTTGTTTGCTCATGCAAATCTTCAACAAGCATATTCTAGAAATATTGTTCTATATGTGCTTCCATTAATCATTGTCGTTGAGGAAAAACACAGTCAGATTCCTTTTATTTCATTAACACATCTTTTCTTGTGGTTTTCTCATAAAAAACATACGAGGAAAACCACAAGCGATTAAGAGGACGAAAATAGACACATACCAGAAAAACCCCCCAAAACAGTTGAAAAGCCGAAGCCAAAGCCGCAGAAATCAACATCTGGACATGTTCTGGAAGTGTAGAACTTCTATATTTAGTGAGAATGCGTCCTCCGATACTAAAAGAAGATTCTGAAGCCACGGTGGTGATTGGAATGCTATGAATGTCACGCGCCATTATCGAGAGTGTTGGATACTTTTTTGCATTAAGCTTCCAAGAAAGAAGCACCTCAAAATCCTCAGAGTTTTCTTCTTCAAGCTGCATAGATTCTTCCTCAAAATATACATCTAATTCACTCTTGCCAGGAAGAGATCCACTACTCGAGCTCCATGTTTTAAAATCTTGCAATTCCTAATGTATCAAATACAAAATGCATTAGAAGTGAGTAAATACTAAGCATAATAAACATGGCCAAAAAAATGTGTAAATAGTTGTAGAAAACTAAGAGATACAATTGGTGATGAAATGGATGCACTCCTAGAGTGGGAAAAAAACCAGACAACACTGACAAACTTGTTGACAATCCATCCAAAACATGCACTTAATGTTCTCAGAATAGCAGCAGGTTTGTAGCAAACAATTAAATTAACCACAAATAGATCTGCTAAACCATTCCACTGCCAAATTGTACAACATTCATCTCTTGCTAAACAAATGATCATTTCATGACAAATTTCCATTTTAAGACAAACAATAAAATCTGTACTATTCTTAAAAACACCCATCAAAACAATGCAGCTGAAATATAAAACATGATCATGTGATTCATAAAGTTCATGAGACCTCTCAGCATCAAGCACAAATTTGTTTTTGTAGCATTATATATTGTTGCAACAAGCACAAACTTGTTTTTGTAGCATTAGATCAATAAGTTTCATCATATCTCACTTGATTCAATTGTGAGACTTATTGATCCAATGGAGAAAATAGATTTATACATATTAACAAGATAGTTCAAGTTGCTTGGGATTCAAAAAAGTGTAAATGATGCATAATTAGTGCTAAGAAATCCTCAATATACATAAACTAACTTGTGAACAATTTAATTCAAGGGATTTAAAAAATATGGTCAGAGTCATAAATCTGATTCATTCATGCAAACTCATTCCATTTCTGAACTTAGTGCATTCAGTTTCGGACAGATAAATCCAGCAAAACATTGGCAAACACAGTAAACATTGGCAAACATAGATAAATCCAGCAAAACATTGGCAAACATGTCAAGTTTATAAAATAGATGCATTCAGACAACACACTCACAGTCCATAGATGCAGGAAGAGAAAGATTTATGAATATGATCAAATGCTATAAAACTTACAATTGCAATCTTCGATTTCTTGGTCTTGTTCCCCTCTCTGGACAATTTAGACAATGAGCTGGTCTCACATTGTGATTGAGAAAGGGAAGTGCTTTGGTTACAATAATAGCTCACATATTCTTCATAAAGGCCTCTAAATTTATCCAACACATTCTTGAGTTTCTCGTCACATGTTGAAGCATCAAGTCTTGCGTAGCACTACTTTAAAAACTTATCCTTCAACCGTGGGTCTAGAATAGCTCCAAAAGACAGCACTGCACTATGATCTGTCCAATATTTTTCAAATTTCACCATCATATCCAGTGTCATTTTCTTTATCACTTCATCGACATAGTTTTTGTTTCTTTCCAAAATACATTGAACTTTCCATTCTTGCATGAAATACAAATTTGCAGTCGGATAAGATGAACCCGAGATCAAATTTGTGATATCATAAAATGGTTCTAAGAACTCACAAATTCTCTCTGCCCTTTCCCATTCCTCATCTGATGGACAATG
>Ga0228710_1005915_pt1 | contig 18817 bp, 9 predicted proteins | sample MedpolnodulmetaG_FD_177995 | JGI IMG/M metagenome (GOLD analysis project Ga0228710, IMG submission 177995) | Root nodule microbial communities from Medicago polymorpha collected in Santa Monica, California, United States - pink nodules | ecosystem: Host-associated > Plants > Roots > Nodule...
AACCCCCTTACCTCAATAAGCAATAATCCTAGCAAAAGCTTCAATTAAGCTCCTAGAATCCCTAACTCCTCTTGGTTCTTCAAGCTTTTCTCTATAACCCTCTTCTCCTCCTCTTGCCCCTTTCTCTTGCTCTTTCTCTCTCTACCTCTTCTTAAAATTTTGTAAAATGATTGTGTAACCCTATTTTCTTTAATGACTAATACTTATATAGTCTACACAATTGGGCTTAACCCTCTTAATGTCTTAATGGTCTCACAACACTTATAAACTAAATCCCAAAGTTTCTATCCACTAACGGTTAAAAGTTATCGAATAATTACTGGTTCAAAACTAATTATCACTACCGAATAGTAACTTAGTAAAAATAATGGTTCTCACTTGAAACACTAAAAATAACCCTCACCATGAAATTACTAGTTTACCCTTGCTCACAAAATGACCAAAATACCCCTGAGTCTAAAATGACCATAATCCCCTTCTACACCGAAATCGACTAATCCTAATCCAAAATACACACAAAGGCAATTAATCACATAGAAACACACATAAATAAATAATAAGATAAATCTAGCGGAAATCGGGCTGTTACACAGTGTGAACATCACAGTCATAAGATTTACTAGTTTCTTCATCAAAAAGGAGAATTTTAGATTGATTGATATACAAATCATTCTCAGCAACACGTTGAGGAAAATGCTACAATAGTTTTGTCAAGAAATAATACAAATTATAATTAATCAACAACAACTTAACAACATGAAAACAACAAAAAATTCATCGTATTGTTTTCTTTTGATAGAAGGCTTCCAACATTAATTTCCTCTCAATTCATAATGAAACTTCAAAGTAGAGCTTATATCTTTCTTTTCTGAAAGAAGGTATAACCTATAACTTGAAATCAACAAAATCAATGAATAAATAATTTTAAATCACAGAAATATAAAATAAATTGAAAATATAGAGGTGGAAATAAATGTATAACAATTAGAACTTCACTAATATAAAGAAACTTTAAAATTAAAAATAATTAATTTAAATCGAATTTTATTTAAAAAATATTATATTTTATCCATACAAAATAGTTGATATAATAATATTATAAATCATAAATTAATTGATGCAAATATTAGAATTAAAGATATATACTTATACAACCTGTCATTTTATAGGCTTCTTGGGCGGCAATGATGCAGTGGTTTGTCCCTTTCTCCTCATCCACATAAAAAACAGGCATATCCATATTAAATGATAAAAAGGTAATGAAACAAAGATAAAAAAATAAAATAAGACGAATGAACATTATATCTATATAAAAAAATGAAAGGGGAAATATTTGACAAATCTATATAATGGAGAAATTTGAGTCTCTATGGCATGTCGCAAAAATCAATAAATAGTCGAGACATATGTGGAGAGTACAAAAAAGAAACAAAAACTATCATACAAAATTGAAGAGTATATCATCCAACAGTTTTTTGGAAAAGACGACGATGATCTAAAACTTCACAATTCAACCCTTTCCTTCTATTCCATTCCATTTTTTCTAATTCCATACTCATTTTGTTGGGATGGAGGGTAAAACAAAAAGATCTCAAATCCTCAACACATATTTATACACACAATGATCATGAATATGAATAGGAAAAATACAATGACAATTATTATTAATAAAAATTAGGGTTACATATGTTTTTAATCCCTATAAATATGTCAACTTTACATTTTAGTCCCTCTAAAATTTTCCTTCGACTTTTAGTCCCTATAAAATTTTCAATCTTCACTTTTAGTCCCTCTTTTAAAGTAAACTCATGTAGAATTCATATTTTTTTAATAAAATTTTCCAGAAAAATTCAAAATATTATAAGAATCACTCTAAAAAAAATTTAGAATTTTTTAACAAAACGTGAATTTAATATGAATTTTTATATGTTTTATGGTTAAAAATACATATTTAATTTGTGTTTTGTTAAAAAATTCTAATTATTTTTAGGAATTTTTTTTAGAATATTTTACTCATTTCTGCACAATTTCATTAAAAAATACAAAAATTAAATTAAAAATAGGGACCAAAAGTAGTGATTGAAAATTTTATAGGGACTAAAAGTTGAAGGAAAATTTTAGAGGGACTAAAACGAAAAGTTGACATATTTATAAGGACCAAAAACATATTTAACCTTAAAAATTATAACTAACTAATAATACAATGAATGAATGTTCATATTTAAGAAATAAAAGTTATGGAATATGAATCAAATTTTAGTTCAAAGGTTGAAGTGAGAATTTATTTTTTAAAAATAATATGACAATACAAATTAAGAAAAGTTGTAACTATTTAATTTATTAACTCATATATACTATTTAACCACCCGTGGGTTGCTTGTTTTGAATTATATTATTTAACTAAAATTAATTGTTGCAAAGATGAATTAAAAATTATCCTTAAAGAAATGAATAAAAAATAAAAAATTAATTAGCTATGCTTAATAAACTATTCCATCTATTAACTAATAGACATATAATTGATAAAGTGAAGAGTTGTAATGTTTTTAAAGAAAGAGGTTAGACATTTAATTGAAATAGAGGAGAGTTGTATTGTAAGGTTTTAAGAGAGACATATAACTCTTTGCAGAGAGCCATATCATCACAAAGCTTGCATGAGAGCAACTCAAGTTTCTTTTACAAAGATATATAGATACTATTACGATAAGAAAATTGTACCTTAGAAAAATTTCATAGTTATCTTCGGTTAAATTGGTAATCATCTTAATTTAATGGGTCAAATGGTTATTTTGTAAAATAATAAATTAATTTATTCATTTTTGAAAAATTAATTTTTCTAGTTTATCATTTTAAAACTTAACTAACTCCCTTTATATATTTTAAAAATAATAAAAAAATCATTTTATCATTTATTAACATACTACCGAGGTCTTCTAAAAATAAATTATAAGTACCGGCGGAAAGACGCGCACACGCTAATTGTGTAAGTTATGAATAACATTTTGTATGAAATTTTGATTTTGTTTAAAATTATAAGTACAAATATTTGTTTCGAGATAAAATTGAGGGATGCATACCAAAACGATAGAATGTTTCTTAGATCCGGGTCATCTTATGTTTGTTTCCAACAAATGAACTCAACTATTGATTGAGGGATGGATCCCTATATATACAATTATATGGGGGTAGTATGTTGTATACCAGTTATATCAGTAAACAGAAACGAATAGTAAACTATGTCTATGTTGTGAATCTAAATAACTACAATAAACAACTATAAATGAGTATATAAAAGAGCTGTAAACTAAAATATTGTTCTATTGTAAGAGTTCCCGTCAAGATGGATCATGAATGGCAATCATATTCAGCTTGGAAAGGAGAGTAGGAAAACAAGGAAATCGAACAACCTTGGTGTGAATATCAGTCAATTAGTCTTTGGAAGCAATCCGCATGAGGTGAATAAAGCCTTTTTGAACCTTTTCACTGATTAGATGACAATCGATCTCGATGTGCTTGGTCCTCTCATGGAAAGTGGGATTTTGAGCTATTTTAATATCTGATTGCTTGTCACAATTCATGTAAATAGGCAAAGCAGCAGGAATATGCATTGGTAATTTTCACAGTTTTCACTAGTCTTGTTACATGAGAGTGGTTGTGATATACATTCGTAATTTTATGATTTAAATTATATTTGAGATATTGATCAAATCGAAGGACTTTTTGCCTAGTTGAACATTTATCTATTTGATGTTCTGTTGGCATATGCCAATGGTTGGAAGTAAACTAACAATAAACTATATTTAGATAATAATAATAATAAAACTGTTCATAATTTTTGTAAATTTCAAACACATAAAATAGAAAATAACTAGCTAGTCAATCTGGAGAAAGGGTTTTTAGATACTATGTCTCCTTCTGTTGGCTTGCATCAATTATATTTTTGTCCTTTTAAACTGCCAAGTTAATCTTGAATTCATGTTGTTTGTGAATCATAGAAATTCGATCAACATAATCATCCTTATATTTTTGAGCATTTTGAAACAATTTTATAATCATCTGAGGGTCATAGCGTTCCAACTAATATACTTGATGCAAGCCAACAGAAGGAGACAGATTTTGAACTCAATAAACATAAAAGACAAGTTTGAAGCAGCAGCAAATACATCAGGAGGAAACCAAACTACCATAACTTAATCAATCATCATGAAAAATAATTTACATGTCATGAGAAATATACTTGGGCAATAAAGAGGGTTTAGAACTTATCTCTTAATGCCATTGATTGTCAATTACAATTATGTAGGATAAGATCTTCTTCCCCTTCTTTCTCAAGCTTTGATGGGTAAACATATAATGACATTGCATCCTTTAACATATACCCCTTTAAGACATATTTATAGTCTTATAGAGAAAGTGGAGAGGAGACCTACCCTTTCACAAGGGTTACAATTCTTCACCATATTCAGATATGAATAGCTATTTTTTAAAACTAAATATCTTATTCGTGAAAAGCTACACGGCTCTGCACCTATAATCTCCTATATCTATTGATCACAATATATATATTCTAAGGCCGATCGATATATTTACCTTTATAAATCAATAGAAGATCGATACAATTTGAAATTATATCTTCTAACATAGGTGAATACTTCTAATGAGTAAAGTCAGAAATATAGATTAACAAGATGATTTATCAGTTCACTTCCACTCTAATGTATGCAGTCAACTAATAATTTTACTGATAAACATCTTTTATAGACTTATTTTAAAAGGTGTGGGGATAATTATACTGCATAACTTTCTGATTATGATGGACCAGCAGGTGAAAACAAACCATGTATCAATAAACAGTAGGGCTAAGTTTTGGAACCAAAATAACCGCAAAGATAAAATCAGACCTGAATTATATTTGAAGCAAGAGGAACAATATATAGAAACTAAAAGACCTCCACACTCCAATGGCATGCAAGTTATGAAAAAGTGAATAATTTCTGAGTTCTCACACCTTAGCAGCCCTACACACCTCACTATCAATTTTTTAATTTTCAATTCAGTAGTGTAGAGGTGAGTGTTTCTAATGAGCATTTCAAGTCAGAAATATAAATTAACATGAATAATTGTCACTTCACGTCCACTCAACGTATAAAGCCAGCGAATTTACTCCGTTTACAGTGCTTAAACACTTTTCAAGATTTCATTTAAAAGGTGGGGATATTTACACTGCAGTACTTTCTGATGAGAATGGACCAGCAGGTGGAAAAAGAACAATGAATCTACAAGCAGGAAGGGAAAAACAATAATAATAACAATGTAAATGTTCTTCTCTAACTAAGCATTTAAACAAGATGGGTCGAGTAATTCTTGAGGGACGTCTAGCTCTACTAGAATTCAACCACATATCAACTTGAAGAACAGATCATTTGCTCAAATTAAGCATAAAAAAAGGATAAATAGAGCACAGGTTCATTAGAAGGTCTTGATCTGGAAGCAAAGTTTCAAGGATGATTCTAAAACAAGGAAATAGGACAGAAAAGAGAAACAATTTTGAGTAACATTTTCAACATGCTGTTCAGCTCCATAAGATGATGCTCAAAAACATCTATATCTATCTGTTGGTTATTCTTATTCTTATCAAGCAAATTCATTGCCACAATAATTGCATTGTTGATCTTTTCACTTTCTTGAGGGGAGAGAATTAGATTAACATCCTTCGTATTCAAAGCATTCGTTATATTGTAAACACACGAATCCAATGCACTCATTACCGTGGCCTTCCTTAAAAATTTCATATCTTCCACAATTTTGAGTAACATGTTCAACATGCTGTTCAGCTCCTTAAGATGATGCTCAAGAACATCTATTTCTATATGTTGGTTATTCTTATTCATACCAAGCAAATTCATGGCAACAATAACTGCATTGTTGATCTGCTCACTTTTTTGAGGAGAGAGAATTAGATTAACATCCTTCTTATTCAAAGCATTCTTTATATTGTAAACACAAGAATCCAATGCACTTATTACCTTGGCCTTCTTTAAAAATTTCATATCTTCCACATGGTATTTCTCAGCTTCATCAATCTTTTTTTCAATTTCAAACTTTGACAACCTTTCTTTGTCATTTGTAATGGTGATCTCGTTCAGATTTCCAGTAATTATATCCTTGGCAGAAACAGTTAGGATACCATTTTCATCAACGGAAAAGCATACGTCCAAGGGCTGACCACGGGGACCTAGAAAGCAAGAAAGTATAAATAAACCAAGCAGATTATTGTCACTAGCTCTTGGTCTCTCACCCTCGAAAACCCAGATCGAGACTCCAAGCTGGTTATCATGAGAGGTAACATATCTTTTTGTCTTCTTGACTGGTATGGAAGTGTTTCTAGGAATCACCACATCCATGATATTTTCCCAATATGTTGCGATACCAAGTGACAATGGGGTAACATCCCGTAGCACCAAGTTGGGGACATTTTTAAAGTCTTCACTCAAAATAGCAGCGTGAACAGCAGCGCCATATGCAACAGCCTCATCTGGGTTGATATTCATAAACAAAGCCTTCCCCTTGAAAAACTCTAGCAATAGATCCTGCACTTTGGGAATCCTAGACGAGCCACCCACAAGTACAGCATCATCAATATCATTCTTGTATATCTTTGAATCCCTGAGACAACTGTCAACAATATTGATACACTCATTGAAAAAGTCCATATTAATTTCCTCAAATTTGGCACGAGTGATTGATGAAGAAAAGTCGATTCCCATAAATAAAGCATCTACCTCAACAGTGGTGACAAAAGCAAAAGAGAGTATCCTTTTTGCCCTCTCACAAGCAGTTCTCAACCTCCTTAAGGATTTTGGGTTACCACTAATGTCCACTTTATTCTTCTTTTTGAACTCCTCTACAAAGTAGCTCACCATTCTGTTATCAAAGTCTTCTCCCCCCAGGTGTGTGTTTCCAGCCGTGGCTTTTACGTCAAAGACATCACCCTTAATTGTGAGGATAGTCACATCAAAAGTACCACCACCAAGATCAAAGACCAAAATATTCCTTTTACCATCATAGTTACTTCTTTTGTCAAGGCCATATGCAATAGCTGCAGCAGTAGGTTCATTGAGTATTCGAATGACGTTAAGTCCAGCAATGGCACCAGCATCTATGGTCGCTTTTCGCTGAGAGTCATTGTAGTATGCTGGCACAGTAACAACGACATTCTTGACTGGCGATCCAAGGTATGCCTCTGCAATCTCTCGCATCTTTGTAAGAACCGCAGATGATATTTCCTCGGCACAAAATTGCTTCTCGTGACCTTTGTACTTAACAGTAATCATGGGTTTGTCATTAACACCGGAAGTAACCTTGAATGGCCACAACATTATATCTTTTTGAACAATTGGATCACTATACTTCCTACCAATTAACCTCTTAGCATCTATAAAAAATAATAATAAAGATATTAATAGTAAATTCTCATCACTCATTTGTGTAAATCAAGTTTTAAATATAGGTTCACAACCACAGCATCATAGTTTTTCATGTTGTCGTAATCGCATCAGACCAATGATTGATACAACAAAATCTGCATTGACTGTGATTTTTGAAAAATATTATTGTAACACAACTTCATTTGAGTAGCATCCAGTGATTTTCATTATGATAAAGAAAATTAATCTGTAAATTATCAAAAATCAATTTAAAAAAAAAAGAAAAGAAGATAACAAACAAACCCTAAACGCATGAAGTAATAGAGAATAAAAATAGAAATTTACCAAATACAGTGTTTTCGGGGTTGGTAGCAGATTGATTCTCAGCCCCATTGCCAATCAACCTTTGATAATCAGTGAAAGCAACAACAGAAGGTGTTGTTCTATTGCCTTGATCATTGTGAATAATCTCAACTCTATTGTGATCATCAAGCCAAACAGCAGCACAAGAATATGTTGTTCCAAGGTCTATTCCGACAGCAAGTCCGTCGTATTTTCTTGCCATAACCTGTCAACGAAACAAGATAAAGAAAAAACCTAACTTTAAAAGGTTAGGAGAATGTTTATGTTTTGTTCTCACACTGAATAACGCTTTCTTAAATAGGAGAAACAAGATTTTGAAATATTAATGTGATTGTACGAGAACATTACTTGAGCGTTACTGTTTCCGTGATTTTTGGATTCTTCCAAATTTGGAAGGCCATAAACATCTCTCGAGTTTACTTTTATTTTTTTTTTGAAGGAAAACCTCTCGAGTTTACTTCTCAGCCAAATTTAATGTTAAAAAATAATTATATAACCAGATTTTTTGGTTTATAGACAAATTAAATTAAAGCTTTTTCTTTAATCAATAATACTAGCAACTAGTAACCTTTTTTTTTTTACTAAAAACTAACTACTTAACTTACCCTTTTGTGATATCTATATGAATTTTTTTAACAAATTAAAAAATGTGCTAAAGAATTTTTTTTTGTTAAGAAATGAAAAGAATATGTTATTAACACTCTTCTCTTTTTTTTCATTGTACTAGAAATAAGTTTTTGTTTTATAATTAAAACACTTTTTATGCATACAACCTATTTGACACCCCAAAAAAAGCTCAACCACTTGCTTGTACTCCCTCCGTTTCAAAATACATGCCGCAATTTTACAATATGCACTATTCACATAATTTACTTTGATCATATTTTTTATCTAATATATAAATACAAATGTTATCATATATGTTATTTAATTTGTCTCTTTTTTTTTTCTTCAAAATATCATTTTTTTTATAATTTTTTATTATATATAATTAAAGATAGGAAAATGCTAAACAATGTCCTCATGACATTGGTTAAGCAACCAAAACAAGTGACTTTTTATAAAATGTGGTATAATTATTACTTAATCAAAAGTTAAAACTTATATTTTCACGACAAATTTTCTATTTATAGTTTTCTTAACCATTGCCGCTGAAGCCACTGGTTAACAAGACCCTTAAAGATATTAATGGTCAAAATTGTGTATTGACATGTGTGCAGTGGTTGACTGCTATATGTATTTTGGAACGGAGGGAATAACATTTAAGTTTGTATGAGCAAAGTAGATTGTTGATGTTACACACTTATAGTGTTTCTTTCAAGGATTTAACACTTGAGATTATAACGTAACAAAATTTCTCTCATTTTTATCCTCATATTCATAATTGAAAAAATTAAATAATAACTTTTTTGATTGGAAATATTAATTTTTTTTTTATTGATGCAAGTGGAAATATTAATTAATAATATGCAATTTTTATTAGGGGAATTAAAAATACGAAATTAATGTTAGGGAAAAAGTCCAAGGGGGAGTTTGAAGGGGAAGGCCGGTGACCACAGGGAGGGAAAGAGTGGTGATGTTGTGTGTTAGTAGTTGTATGGTGGTGGCAAACGTGTGTACTAATGCCCCCCTTGGGTATGTGCCCCCGGGCGCACAGAATAACACTCACGTGCTCCGCGCATGCTAAAATAATACCTATGCGCCTCAGACGTGTAACCAATACTCCGTATAGCACAAATGACCTTTAGGAAAATTGAGGACCAAATTGACAACAAGAAGGACGTTAGAACCCACCCAATTAATCAGATAAATGAACCCTTAACTCATAATTAATAAGTGTATGAGTTAATCCAACAAGACAAAAGAGGGGATTCAAATAGTCCTAATTGCCGCTAAAATCTACAATCAAAACCCTTTAATTATCTATAATCAAAGCAATTGCTAAATAATTTGTGTAATCAAATCAAACTTGCAAACTCCCTCCATTTTTATTTGCTTTTATTTACTATTTAAATAATTTTAGTTGGTTATCTAGTTAAAACGACAATCCCTTTGGAGACGATTTACCAATTACTTTATTACTTAAAAATAGTTTGTTCACTTGCCAAACTTAGTCATCAGTTCCAAGGTCCGTTTCATCAATACCTGGCTGATCTTAAATACCGAACTAACCAAGGAGCAAAGTAATTTAATCTTCAGCGAGGAGGGTCTCTATTTCTATGTCCTTCATTTTGATCTTCTTTTTATTACTTTGTTGATAATTTATTTTCCTTTTAGTAGACGACATGGGTAATCTCAAGAAGTTGCGTCTTCGTAGGATTGTTTTGAGAAGAAGTTCCCCATCTCGCATGACCAAGGCCATTCGGCAAGTAGAAGTAAATGAGCATCCAACCACATTATATTGTCTTCTCAAGACATAGTGATAGTGGAGTCATCTTTTGGGCAGTCAAACGGTCCAGGCCCTGAGCAGGCAGGCGGGCAGGATCATCTTATCGGTGAAGTGAATAAACTTGGTGATGGTGCCTACGAAGAGAGTTCGAGTTCAAAGAGGAATTTGCAATTGAGGTTGACACCGACGATGGAGGACCTAAGAGGTAGAAGAACAATCCTCAGTAGAATGATAAACTAGTGCTCAGTGGAAACAACAATCCTCGTCCTTCTGTGCATCACGTGGTCTCATAAGTGGACGCTCTTTATCGTCTTCCGCCGATGTTTTCTTTAGACATCCCAAAGCCATTTCTAAGTAGGACCTAGTTGATGACAGTTCATCTTACATTATTCTTAACATGTTTTTAGGATATTTTCAGTTGGTTTTACCAACAAAACAGAGGAGTATTAGATCAATTTCCTACGATTTCGAGACATTTATATTGTTTTCTATATTTGAGTATGTAATTCTATTCTTCGCGAAACATAGCAGTTTTAGGGTGTTCTTGATGTAATTCACGAACAAATCAAGCAAATCAGGCAAAGCGAGAGATTTGAAGATTTATGTGGTCCTTGGGAAGATAAAGAATGAAGATTCAAGAGGCCTCAAAAGACTTTACAGAGGGAGGAATTCTGCTCCCATTTTCCAAGACATCTTACATTGAAGAAAACACCTAAAAAGGAGAAGAAAACATGCATTTCAACACAACTGCTGCACTGAAGAGCCCAAGCGCACTGGAAGGGGCGCTAGCCCCCCAAAAGTGAGAAAAAATTACCCATGCGCATCAAGAAGGTCTCTAGGCGCCTAGACTTGCTAGGCATATGCGCCTAGCGCAAGGTATGGGGCGCTAGGCGTTAAGAGACTTGCGAAAAAAGTCATTTTTTATGACTTTTTCGACCTAGAGTCCCATGACTTTTTCCCTATAAATACCGACTTCCTCATTCATAATTTCTCGTTCAGAATTGGAGCAATTCAAGAGGAAGGCGATTTTAGGAGCCAAGGAGGAGTTCTATCTTCTCCTATGTTTTTATCTTTTTGTTTTTTTGTCTTAGTTATCATGTGTAATTATATTTTTATAGGCTAGGGTTCTAAGATGAACCTCTATTTGTTTTGTTGGATAATTATTTAATTTAATGTTTTTTATTTTTGTATATTTTCTTTTCACAATTAAGTTTTATTATGATTAGTTTATTCCGGCGAAGTGCAACCCTAGATTAGGTACTTAGGTTGTGACAGGGCCTAATATTGATGTTTATATCTTGATATTTATATCTACGTATCTAGGAAGTAAGTAGCTAGTAACTAGACGAAAGATACCGAAAGCGAGTCGACCCTAGTAGTAAGTACTTAGGAGGTGACATTACTAATATTGAGTAAAATCTGATGAACCTAGGATGTAACAGATTATTAATTAGGGAAACAAGTGCCAAGGGGAGTGAACTGATCCTAGTAAGACCGTTCTCCTCGATCTCTTGGTTAGGTAGACGTTGATAGGGTTTCCCGTTTCTTGAACTATCAAGCGGAGAAGGAAAGTGTTCTATGAGTGTCCTAAGATTCATAGATGGGAAGACCTTCGGGAACATTGGCCTTCATTGCCTTTGGAAACCTAGGAACGCCAATTTAATTGTATGTTTCAATTACCTTTGAATTAGAAAGACCTCGCACGTAAGGATCACCATGCGATCAGCAACTGCAGTTAGCCATCAGATGGATATACCTAGATCAACCGAGATAGTACAGACCCCGCACATAAGGGTCACCATGCGATCAGCAGGTGCAACTTGACAACCGACTAGGGTAGAATGTCCCAACGACCTCATCACTTGTATAGTCGACTTAAGTTAACTAAACACGACATGAATGTTATTTAATTCCAGCAAAATAGATAGGAGGATTCAAAGAATCTTAACCACTACTTACTTTTCTACAACCAAAATATGTAACTTGCTCTGTTGCAAACAGATACAAATTACTTGGTAAACGATTTGGTACCAAGTAACGCGAATTGTTTAGACAAAATGACAACCCCAGTGGATATGATACTCTACTTATCAACTTATTACTTGGTAAACGATTTTGTACACTTGTCTAATCCGACCATCGCTAGTGTACATGTCCAAGCTATCTAAGGAAGATTGTCAGGAACTAGTGGCCTTGCCTTTGATTCACTTGTAGCGGATCATTGTTGTTGGCTCCATGATGGAGGTTGGGGGATTAGATGTCCTTAAATTTTGAAAGGTCATGGAGGAGAGCAATCTCTTTAGAGGATAGGTGAAGGAGCTAAAGGCAGAGCTTGAGAATTGAAATTTTATAGCTTAGAAGGTCAAAAAAGACTTGTCTACCGAGGTTTCCGAGAAGGGAAGGTTACATGAATCCCTTTCTTTGTTGAGAATTCCACCAAGGAGATAAAGGCAAACAAGACTCTTTATGACCGCTCAACGTGCTCTAGAACGACATTGCTGACTTGGGATCTCTGAAGGATCTCGTAAACATGATTTTCGTCCTAGAAAAGGTTGTGAGAAAGCATCAAATGACCTTAGATGTGGCTTAGAAAGCTTTAGAAGAGTTCAAGTTGTATTTGAAGGTGACTTAGGATCTTAAAGCCAAGATAGAGGAAATCTAAGATGGATTCCTAAGGGATTCTTAGTCTTCTATTGGTGTGTCTTTTGATAATATTCTAGAGCAGGTGGAGTTTTTCTGCCCACCTTTCAAGGTTGACTGGAAAAGTTGCTCCCTGGTGAAAAGATCGGGAAGGGGAAACCCATCCTTATTTAAGAAGTTTCTAATGATGAATTCCCCTACCAAAAGAGACCCTCAAGTTGACACCTTTTAATTCTTTTTTTGTTTGTTCTGGTGATGCAACTTTATTGTTGGTGTCATCTTGCATAACTTGTTTTTGTTTCTCTGTAAATTAATTATGCTCTTTCATGTTATCGAGCTTGGTTTTGACTCTCTATATCCTACATGTTTTCATATACGTGCAATTTATTTATTGTAGTATTGAAATAGGTTTAGCATATGAATTGTTAGCATGTCCCTAGAGTTTGATGCTAAAGAGTCTTGTCTCTTTGTAAGTGTTGAAGTAGATAAAATAGTCACAAGGAATGGGGGGTTTGAATTGTGACCCTTTAAAAATTATCCTGTAACTTAGATTAATTCTCAAGTTGTTTACTTGGAATAGTTAAGTTAGTGAAATGACTTCAGAACGTTCTGAAGTTCTTATACAAAATCTGCTCAAGAAAATAAATGTGTTTGTGTGTGTAGTGTATACTGAATTTAATGAGTATAAGGAAGAGAGAAACAACACACAAAGATTTATAGTGGTTCACCCAATGTGGGCTAGTCTACTCCTCACAATCTTGTGAGAGTTTCCAATATGATGCTTGAGAAAACCTCTCAAATCCTGCACCTTACAATCTTTGTTCACCTGAACAATTATTACAACACCTGTATTCTCTAAGCCTCAGCAGGCTTGCATCTTCTTTCTATGTTACCCACTTAGACTTTTACAATCTTTTCTCAAACTAACACTTTAGTACCCGTAAAGCTAGATGAGATTTTGATTACAATTTGTATGGAGTTTAAATGATAGAAATCAGACAAGAGAAGAATGGAGGGAGAAATTATCTTTAACAAGATATGAGAGAATTGATTTACACTTTAAGAGACAATTTGAAATCTCAGTGATGATCAATTCAGATGTTAAAGCTTCAAACAATTTTCAAATGTTTTCTTGTATGCTTTGCAATGATGCAAGTAAAGATGAGCCTTTCACTTCTATTTATAGAGTTCTTGGGCTCTTGTAGCCGTTGGAAGGTGACCAATGGTGTTATGTCATGTGCCATGGGCCCCACTGACTTTTACTTGAAATTCTGAATAAACATTCTAAACTTCATCTGTGTTCATCTGGGTTCATCATGATATTCATCTGGGTTCATCATGATATTCATCTGGGTTCATCATGTATGAATGAAGACATGAGTTTTTGGGCTCATATATGTGTTTCATATGACTTTCTTGGCATTATCCATAAGCAGTGGCTTTTCCACATACATCAGAATGTTGCTGGATAATACTTTCCTAGATTTTCCTTGGAAACTGTGCAAGCCAGCTAAAGTCAATTCTGCATCTTCATGCTCATGCTTTGAGGGATTGTGTGGTCCATGTACAGTACCAAATCTCATACGTGCCTTGGAAACTGTGCAAGCCAGATAATGTCAATTCTGCATCTTCATGCCCATACTTTGAGGGATTATGTGGTCCATGTACAGTACCAAATCGCATAAGCTAAAATATAAGTCAATCCTAATGGACCCTAATAGTGAAACAACAATGAAGAGCAATGATTATAACATCTACGATGATATTCCCTTTTGGAATATTCCTAGTACTTCAATGTTCATAGTCTTAAATGAACATTGAATATCCTTTTTAACATTAATCTTGTAAATGCCTTTATTGCTTGATTGATCCATGCAAGTGTACTTTCCTGGACATTTATTCATGTCACGTGTGCCTTGCATACTGTTGATAATGTTCTTGAGTTTATGGGCTTGTATAAGAACAACCTTCTGAACTCTACTTGAACATTCTGATCACTGAGCAACAATCTGAACTAACTTTCTGACCTCAGAATTAGTTCATGAATTCAAATGTCCTTTGATTTCTTGAATCTTGGTATGATTTAAACATTGTTCCTGTCTTAGTTAAACACTCAAGAGCACAAGTTAAATACCAATGAATTAATCAAAGTCCATTATGAAGGTGAGAAAAACACAAGAAAGGGGGGTTGAATTGTGTTTACTTTTTCTTCGTTTTCTCCTACTGAAGTCACTGATCAGAAGCAGATAGAGTTCAGCTTTTGAAGTGATAATCAGAATCTAATTGTAGCGGATAAAACGGAGAGAGAGAGAGAGAGAGAGAGATTGAGAGAAGAAGGACACAAGGCAATTATACAGGTTCCTTCCACAAATCGAAAGTAGTCCTGTCCCCCTTGCACTTCCAAGGAGAGTACACTAAGAATGTAATATCTGATTACAGCTGCTCAATGCTACAACTAGCAAGAGACTTCAAATTACTCAAGCACACCTGCAAGAGATTTCCTATGCTCTTGAACACAGTCAAGAGACTTCCAATGCTCAAGCACAATTGCAAGAGACTTCTATTTCTCAAGCACACAAGCAAGAGACTTCTATTCAAACATAATTACAAAGAATGTTGAATCTGAATGATAGTCAATATTAGGTAGGCCTTTAACAAGTTGTAACTTACTAAGCTTAGAGATTAACCTCCAGTTAGCATGTCTCAACCTTCTGTGTCATACCCATTTCTTATCGTTCACTGATAAAAGACAAATTACCTTCTGATCAACCAATTCAGAGAAGTTGATTTTGTAGACATTCTCTATTCTTTTTCCCTTGAATACTATGGAGTTGTTATCCTTGTTGATTACTGTGCAGTTGGTCTTTCCAAACATCACATCATAACCATTGTCACAAAATTGATTGATACTCAATAGGTTATGTTCAAGACCATCTACCAACCACACATTATTGATAGAGATAGAGGAATTACCAATAGTTCCTATACCAATGATCTTGCCAGATTGGTTGCCTCCAAACTTTACATTTCCTCTTCTTTCATTGTGAGGGTGAGGAACATAGACTTCTCTCCAGTCATATGTCTTGAGCAACCGCTGTCTAGGTACCATGATTTTTGCTTTTCCTTTGCTCTTAGGCATATCTGCAGTATTGACATGTTCAGATTTAGGTACCCATTGCTTTATGGGTCCTTTGAGGTTAGTACTGGAAGTTTTACTCTTCACTTCTTGTACCTTGTGATGTAGGCTTAATTGCTTCTGATTAACCAACACCTTAGGTTTACCACCTTTTGGTTTTAGTTCTCAGGAAACAATAACTGTTTTGTTCTTCTAACACTTGGACTTCAAGACACCAGACTCTGGTTTCAACAAACTTTGAGGAACAGGTTCTGATCTCTTCAGAATCTTGATCTTTGAAGTTTCAGAGTCAGAGTTTATCATGGCCTTAGGCTTAGAGTTCTTTGGCTTTGAAATGATCTTAGCCTAGAGCTGGAAGCTTCCGGTTCTGATTGAACAATAGTTTCAAACTTAGCACCTTCAGGTACAAAGAAGGTTTCCAATCCTTCCTTGATGCATTCACAACATGCTTCAAGACTGATTTCGTTAGATTTATCTTCTGAAAATCCAATCTCTTTACCATTGTTTTTGTAAATGCTATAAATCATAGAAGCCACTTTGCTTCTATCAATACCAGATATAATAAAATCTTCAAAAGCAATTTCATGTTTGCTTAAGAAATTTCCATTACACTTTTCTTGTAGCTTCTAACAAAGAAACTTGAGCTTCTCTTCATAAGTTTTACAAATGAAGTCAAATCCTCTAAGTCCTTCTTCAGAAGCTTTTAGGTCCAATAGAGTTGATTCTTGTTGTTTCAATAAACCGACATATTTTTCTTTTAAATCTTTCAACTCATTGGTTCTCAGTTCAAAATGTGTAAGGAGTTCTTTAAGAGACTCAATAAGTTCTTCTCTGGGAATTTTAGAATATACCTCATTTTCATCTTCAGAGTCAGAGTCAGGTTCAGCTTCTGATGTTAATGTAGCCACTAACCCCACAGCTACATTTGCTTCATCTTCAGCTTCTTCCTTTTCAGACCCAGATTCACTGTCTAAATTTTCCCATGTTGCTATCAAACTCTTCTTAATCTGCTTCCTGAATTTCCTTGAGTTGAAGCTTGATCTCTTTGACTTGTCCTTTGACTTTTCCTTTTGAAGATCAGGGCATTGAGCAATGAAGTTTCCAGGCTTCTTACAGTTGAAGCATCCCTTCTGATCTTCTTTTTTGAAGCTTTTGTAGCCACCTCTCTTGCTTAGAAACTTCTTGTACTTCTTTGCCAGATACTCAAGCTTGTTGGAAAGCATAACCATCTTCTCAGTAGGATCTTCATCAGAATCTCCATCAGGTGATTCATCTTCAGATTCAATAACTTTAAAAACTTTTGATGACTTCCCTTTAGATGGCAGAGCAATAGATTTAACCTTTCTAGCAGGTTCATGCTCATTTAGACTTATCTCATGAACTTTGAGAATGCTTACAAGATCTTCAACACTTAAAGTGTTTAAGTCTTTAGCTTCTTTAATAGCAGTCACTTTAGGTCTCCATCTTGCAGGTAAGCTTCTCAGTATCTTGCTCACATGATCAGAAGCTACATAGCTTTTCTTCAGTATTTGAAGTCCAGAAACTAGAGTCTAAAATCTTGAGTACATTTGCTCAATACTTTCATCATCTTTCATTTTGAACAACTCATACTGATGAACAAGCATAAAAGCTTTTGCTTCTCTGACTTTCTTGCTACCTTCATAGTTTGCACAGAGAAAAGCAAACATTGCCTTTGCAGTAGATTTGTCACTCATCTTCATGTATTCTGCTCTAGGTATAACATTGGCAAGTGATCCTCTGATCTTGTGATGCTTCTTGTAGAGTTTCTTCTATTCAGAAGTGTGTTTCTTTCTATCAATAGCAGCTCTTTCTTCATCAAGGACTAAGTCACCAACACCATCTTCTAGAATGTCTCATAGTTCTTCATCTAAACCCATGACAAAACTGTAGAAGTTGGTTTTCCACCAAGAAAATTCTTCAGGATCTCCATTAAACTTTGGAACTTTACCAGACTCAGCTTTCTTGTCACCATAATCATATGGTACAACATTGTTCTTCCTACTGGTAGAGGTGTCTTCAGCAAACATGTTTTTCTCAGATCTTTTTCTGTTACACTATTAAGTGTTAAGACAACAGACCAAGACTCTGATACCAATTGAAGGTGAGAAAAACACAAGAAGGGGGGTTGAATTGTGTTTTTTTCTTCGTTTTCTCCTACTAAAGTCACTGATCAGGAGCAGATAGAGTTCAGCTTCTGAAGTGATAATCATAATCTAAATGTAGCGGATAAAACAGAGAGAGAGAGAGAGAGAGAGAGAGAAGAAAGACACAAAGCAATTATGCAGGTTCCTTCCACAAACCGGAAGTAGTCCTGTCTGTTGGAGTAAGCCCTAATAGCCAATCTATATTGATTGAGTTTGGCTTTGTATCATGATATTGATATAAATATATATTGTGAATATATAAATAATAAGGCATTTCTTTATTGATTTTGTTTTGTTTCAAAATAATAAAGTCCCTAGAATAGTTAGTCTGTTTAATGGAACATTAAGTATAACTTAATTGTGAGACCCCGTTAAACATAAGGAAACTATTCTTAAAGTATCCGTAGTCAAGCTTTATTGAGAAGTGAGATATCATTAAAGCATAGAGACTATTATGTGGATAGACTGATGATCACATCTCATAGATCATGGATAAAGAGTTATCAAGTCTACACATAGATATAAATATTAGGAGTAATATTTATATTGGATTGACCCACCATGAGAATACTACATAGTAAAAGTTATGAAAAGTGTCATAAGATATTCTCATAGTGATAGTGGTGTATTCCACCCTTTGACCTGAAACCACTATGTATCCTAGATGTTGGAGTCGAGTGCTTTGTCACCATTCAAA
>Ga0228710_1005916_pt1 | contig 18816 bp, 17 predicted proteins | sample MedpolnodulmetaG_FD_177995 | JGI IMG/M metagenome (GOLD analysis project Ga0228710, IMG submission 177995) | Root nodule microbial communities from Medicago polymorpha collected in Santa Monica, California, United States - pink nodules | ecosystem: Host-associated > Plants > Roots > Nodule...
TATTTTAAAAAAATAATTTTTTAATAAAAAAAATTTTTAATAAAAATTTTTATTTTTTAAAAAAAATTTTAAAAATTTAAAAAAAATTTTTTTTTTTTTTTTTTTTTGAGTAGGAGATTTTGAAATGAAGTTTTTTTTTTTGTTTTGAAGGAAGATTTTAAAAAGAAGTTATTGTTTAAAAGATTTTTATACCTCTCATTTAACATTTTCTTATTAATTGGAAGAATGTTTTTGAATTTGATATTTTAAAAAAGCGCACAAGAAAACGAATATCAATAGTGTTCCTTTTGTGAGTGAAAATGAAGAGTGTGCAAAAGTAACGAGAGAGAGATATGGAAATTGGAATGCTACCAATATCCGCATCAAAGAGAGGAAAGCTCTTAGCTGCTGGTTACACAACACTCCACTCCATTCTTCGCACTTCCTCCTCCCTCCTTGCTCGAGGTTTCATTTTCATTTTCAAACCCCCCCTTTTATTTTTCAAATTACTCTTCAAAAGTTACTACTTTTGTTTTTCAATTTTTTCTTAATTTTAACAGATATAGAAGTTTCTGAGAGTGAAGCTTTGGAAATTCTGAATTTCGCAACGAGAAGCAGTGATTTGGACAGATCAAGTGGGAGTAACACTAATGTTATTCATGGTATGTGTTGATTTCAATCATGTATATAGTAACTTCAATTTCCATTCTTTTTCTTTCAGTTTTCTTTTATGCAGTGATAATAATTTTTAGGTTTTATGTCATGTATAAATAGTTCATAGTTCATGTTCATTCAAAAAGATCATATTAACCTTACATTTCTGTTTCCAAATTCTTTTGAAATTAAATGGTGAAAATGCTATGAAGCACGGATATGGACACGGACACTGACACTCCGACACCGCTAATAATTTGAGAAAATCACATAATTCAGTGTAATTGTAAGTGTCGGTGTCGTGTCAGTGTCGGACACGACACATGTCTGACACAAGGACACGCCTAATCGGAGTAGTGTCCGTGCTTCATAGTGAAAATGTAAGAGACATTTTGCTTAGCTCAGTTTGGATAAACAATTTAATTAAGTGTTTACAGCATAATCATGTATCATATTTGTGCTTATGTATAAGCTATTTTTATAACAAAAGATAAAAGATAGTCATTGTTTTCATATAAGCTATAAGTTGTTTTCACAATCTATCTTGGAGAGTTTATGGAAAGAAGCTGATAAATTTTATAGACATGTTATAAACTGTTTTCATTATCCGCTTCCAAACAGTCTCATAACTCATAAGTGTTTATGCCAGTAGTTAAACTCAAATAAGCCCATCCAGACATGCCCTTTGTTTGGAAATAAGAGCTTTCTCTGTTACTATTGGAAATTGGAATACATATATTGTTTGGTGAAAGCTGTTTATTCAACATTCTTTTTAGCAATGTTGTGTATTCAACTAACATATGTATATTCCCTCATGTATTTCAAATAATAATTTTTTTTTCACTGTTGTGTTTTCTCTTTTTTCTGTTTTTTTGGTCAAGCAGGTGGTCAGACTGCTTGGGATATGCTCAATGAGGAACGATTTTCTTCTCTCATTACCACTTCTTGTTTGGATCTAGATAACATCCTTGGTGGAGGGATCAATTGCAAAGAAGTCACTGAAATAGGCAAGTAACCATTTAGTTTTTGAATCCATAATTATAAGTTCCAATTGAATATACATTAGTCTTAATTGCAGCTTCCAATTAAATGCACATTACTTTTTTTTTTTTGAGCCTGAATACTTTGTAGTTTTCCTCTTTCTTTCTTCCTTCCTTCCCTTTTCTGAGTCGCAATTAATTCTTAGTTTGTTTATTTAGGTGGAGTCCCGGGAATTGGTAAAACACAAATAGGGTATGCTTTCTCATTCCGACTTTCTACCTTATTCTCCATCCTGAATTGTAAAATATTCACCTATCTTTGATTACTGGGTGCAATCAAGAAGAACAACAAAATCTTTGATTATTGGATGCAAATGAGGAAAAAAAAAAAAAAAACCCTTCAGGATGCTTTGCAATCTTTGAAGTGAATTGCACACTTTAACTTATGATTGATAGTAATGAATGATGTTTACTTTTGCAGGATTCAACTTGCAGTAAATGTTCAGATTCCTCTAGACTATGGTGGCCTAGGTGGGAAGGCAATATACATTGGTAAGAGTCTTAACTATATTGTAATACACATTCACCATTTAATGCAAGCCATTGATTTCACTTCTTGTGCATGTGTGATACTCAGATACAGAAGGAAGCTTTATGGTTGAACGTGTTCTTCAAATTGCTGAAGCATGCATTGAAGACATGTCAGAATATAGCCACCACTTTCACAAGGATAATCAAGCTTTTGGAGTTAAAATGCACCCGAATAGTATCTTGGAAAATATATTCTATTTTCGTGTTTGCAGCTATACTGAACAAATTGCTTTGGTAAATTACTTGGACAAATTCGTTACGGAGCATAAAGATGTGAGTAGTTTTCATCTATTAAATTGATATTTCTTCAGGAAACATTGTAAATTTGATTCTTCATTTTAATTATGCTTTATTTTCTTCTGCTTTCAGTCAATTGTTTTAGCAAAACTTAATTTTTCCATCATGGTATTCTTTTAATGGATTATTATAGGTGAAGATCATCATTATTGATAGTGTTACTTTCCACTTCCGCCAAGACTTTGATGATATGGCTCTCCGGACTCGATTACTTGGTGAAATGTCATTGAAGTTGATGAAGCTTGCAAAAAACTTCTCTTTGGCTGTAAGATTCATTTCATTTTGCTTGCAAGAGATGTGCAGTTTTATTGAATTGATCTTTGATAGCAGTGACATGAGGAATTTGAAATTTGTGTTGACCGCTATCGGGTTTTTGCTATATCGAAAGGCTTTTGTCCGTACCTCTGATTCCGTCTATTGGGTGCATTGAACTAGAACTCTCTAAGTTAGGAATTGGATACCGGCAAAGCCAACTCTAACTCTAAGTTAGTGAACAGGTCAAAACAGAGCATATAAATGAAGAGAACATAAAAAATAAAAGATTGAATAGTAACTTGTTTATATAGAGGTCGTGGAAGCTGTGATTCCGTCATCCACCTAGGCAATGCCACGTGCCAAATGAATACTTTTAAGTTTATTTGGATCGACTTAGTTGAGCTTATCTACTGACATACGTACTTGTGATACTTCATGAGAGAATAGCTCATGAACACAACTTATAGTTTATATGAAAAACAAATTGACTTTATTTTTTCTTTTGTTATAGAAATAGTCCTTATGCTCTAAATACTTGTATATCCAATTTCCTTTGCTTTGTATTGCATACTAGGTTCGGCCAAGTGGGCTCTCTACAGCTGTGAAATCCCATTTCCTTTGCTTTTCTCTATTGTGCACATTTCTGCTCCCTTAGTTTTCAATTCTAAACTTGGAAGGTTATGTTAAATTTTATGGCAGGTTGTTATGTTGAATCAAGTTACAACTAAGCATATTGAAGGTTCATTTCAATTGACCCTTGCCCTAGGTAACTTTTATTTTAGCTTTTGCGTGTTACTTCGTGTATGTTTGGTTTCATATTTGGAGGAGACAAAAAAGCATAAAATTGATTTTAACATGATTTTGGCTCAAGAATTGTTTCTATATTGATGCTGAAATTTAACGTTTTTCCCGCTATAGCTGATTTTTAGTCTCGAATTTTCTATTCAACCCATTTTTACATGCACGAATGTATTCAAACGTAAAACATTCAATTGAACTCACTTTTATCATAACCCAGGTTTACAAAATCAATTTATTCAAAATCAACTTTTGTTACTGCAAAACCAATACTTTTGATAATGCTGAACAGGTGATAGCTGGTCGCATTCGTGCACAAACCGGATCATCTTATATTGGAATGGCGACGAACGACATGCATACATTGACAAGTCTCCTTCTCTTAAATCAGCTTCAGCACCATACTCTGTGACTTCTAGGGGGATACGTAATTCTACTTCAAGCAGTAAAAGAATCAAGATGGTGTGAGATTTTGAGTAGGAAGATGATAGAACATGTTTCTTTTTCTTTTTTGGTCTTTTAAGGATACTGGCTTTTGTGTAGCCTCAGTATAGTGAGCTTTGTTTTGGTTATTTCGTATTAAAAAATCAAGAGTTTGTTTATTTACATGCAATATCTACATTTAATTTGTTAATCAACTGTTGTTAATGTTTGCTTTAAACTCTATCAAGACAATTCTGCACATTAGAGAAATCCAATCTCTCGACATGATTGAGTGCGTGTCTTTCAAATGAACAAATAAAAGTCTAAATTGTTCTTTCAATTTTGAAGTATATGGATCCTCTTCTACAAGAATTTAATGTTTTAGAAATTATTGATCAACTTAATACTAGAATGATGTTATATAAAAAATGTATATTATCTTTCGATGTATATTGTCAAATCACACCAAAAAATTTTCGTCAAATCACTGGAAGTGTTTGAATACTCCAAGTAAATTTTTAATATTACCCCAAGCTAATTCATTAATAAAGAAAAAAAAAATACAGACCTGGGGACTAAACCAAAACCAAGGCAACACAAATTGTATGACAATCTCTGTCATATTCATTTAATCTCCCATTTTATATATCTTCTGATATCAACTTTAGGCCTTGGAGTAGTGTTGTGAAGCAAGTGTTCCACTACTTTGATAATATCCTCATCAGGTACACATACTGATTGACGAAAAATCTTCACCACTGTCAATGACTCCAATCTAGCAAAGTGTGGAGATTGCACTTTCTTTGAAATAAGATTTGCAAGGTGGTCCTGCACAATTAGAGTAAATAAGAGACATTTTTAAATTGATATTTTGCCTGAATACAAAGATGTTATGAACATTACAAATATGCACGAGTAAAACACTTGTTTATTTAGTTTTTAAACTTGTGAGGTAGTGTCACTATATAGTATTTAAACTTTGAATATACGAAAACTTAAATAATGTCCATGAGTGTATAATCTCTGTTAGTAATTTCATAGATCAAAGGCAAACTAACAATGAAAGACATATTATAGGACCAAGCAGATTAGCATATGACATATTCAGAGATATTCTTTGTAGTAACACCGTCTAAAGTATTCAAAGACCCAAATAATTGTTTAAGCAATTGAAGAGATTTTGGACACACTGCTACAACCCCGTCATTCCTAATATATAAAAGCTTGAGAAATGTCAAAGAGTGAGAGGCTGAGATTAAAGGGAGTAACTTAGAATTTGGTCTAAAGCTTGGATTTATATTAATTTTCAAGTGGTGAAGATTGTGAGAAAGAGCACATTCTATGAGTGTATATAGGGCTTCTTCACCTTCTTGAATCCTTGTACCAATAGTAAGATTAAATAGGGAACAAGAGAGATCTCTACTAGACAAAATCCAATACTTAAACTTTAAGAGTTTGAGCAGAAGACGAATATATGTGAGTAGTGACACGTTTGCAAAGATCCTTCCATCGTTTAGACAAGATGCAAGTTCAAACAACGTCTTGTGATTCAAGAAAACTCATTATATGGAGCAGTATGCAATCAGGCAAGTCACTAATCTCATTTCTTCTTCTAATCCCATTTCTACTGGCAAATAAGTATATTATTAGTTTATTACTTAATGGTTGTATTTAAGCTTGCCTTTGTGGCTCATATGAAATCAATCAACATTCAACAAGTATCTTCTTCAATCTAAAACCCTAAAACTCTTAAATTGCCTTTGTAACGGATTCTATTCTAAATGTTACCGATTTCCATGTACTTAAGTGGCAATTGGCAGGGTATGGCATGGTGGGAAACAGCTCTCTTTGTGAATGTACAATTGCTTGAAAATGTATCTCAATTTTCAAGCTTTCCAAGACTTCAGTGGTGGTTGATAGGAGAGGAAAGAAGGGGGGCTCATACCAAAACTAGGTTAAGTGTTAAAACTAAAAATGATAACAACAAACATACAATCATACACACACTACATCAGGCAGTAAATAAACAGTAGGTATGTTCAACATTAAATTAAATATTTAACAAGCCAAATGAGAGAAAGTAATTAAAGGCCCTATCATAATGTGAAAAATTAAAACAATCAATATTCCATCACGATGCCATGCACTCACAATGTAAATTAAGATTATAAATTATCAATTTACAAAAGAAAACAATTAAAATTGAGGTCTTCTAAAGAGATGTTATATGATAACAACTCTAGGCATTGAAGTAGTGTTTTGAAGCAAGTGTTTCACTACTTCCATTATTTCTTGTTCGTTATCTGCAAATGCGTGCACTATAAGCAACTCCAATCTAACAAAGCGTGGAGGTTGCGCTTTCTTCGAAATCGGATTAAAGCGGAATTCCTGCACAATTCGAATGAATAGGAGACATTATTAAATGGATATTTTACTTGAATGCATATATGTTATAAACATTAAGAATACAAATGAAACATCCGTAAGTGTGGGGCAGTGTCCCTACAGTATTTGAATGTATGGAACTTCAGAAACATCTGTAAGTCTGTTAGTAATTTCATAGATCAAACTAACAAATGAAATATATATTAGAGGCTCAAGTTGATAAGAAAATGACAAATTCAGACATGTTTCTGCAATTCAATCAAAGACTTCTTACACCGATTAACATATTCAAGGACCCAAATGATTGTGTAATCAAAATATAGATGTGAAAGTACACTAAAGTCACTTACATTTTGTATTTTTTCAATGATAGCATAACCAAAGTCCAAAATCTTTACATTGGCAAGCACTTGCAGCCATCTTAAGAAGATTGAAGCTTCCCCGTTATTGGAAATGCCATACATATTTACTTGTTGAAGAAAAGAAAGATTGCATGTTGAGGATAAGAGTTTCTGAAAAAAAGGACAATCATAGATAGTAAAAGAACTAAGATTTGGAGTAGAAAGTGAATATTGGTCAGCTGGTACGTATGCTATAGTCAAATTGGATAATGTCTGATAATGTCTAATCAAATAACAACACCTGAGCACCAAAGTGTTCAGCACATGACAGTTTGGAAAAGGGTCAGCACAATGATTGTGAGTTGCAACAAAGTTAAAAAATTGAAGATGCAAGGTTCTTAATGCAGGTAAGTGAAGAGATTTTGGACACTTTGCATACCCTTTAATTTTCAAAGAGATTAGTGGATTTATTTTAATGAGTTTATATAGGTCTCCTTCCCGCATCCAAGCATCAATATTAATAGTAAGATTAAGTAGGGAATATGAGTGATCTCTACTGGACAGAACCCGAGACTTAAATTTCTTAAAACTTTTATACGAAGATGTACGAGACGGGGTATATGTGAGAGTAGTGAGTCGTTTGCAAAGATCCTTCCACCGTTTAAACAGCATCTCATGTTTCAAGAAAACTCAATATGTGGAGCAATATGCAGTCAGGCAACTCACTAATCCTATTTCTTCTATTTTCCCGGCACTGTCTCTTCAGTTCCCTACGAAGTTCCTGGTTGGGTAAACAACATGTATAAATATGTATAGCATTAACACCGATAATATAAGTATTTATGTATGAGAGTTAGAGACTAATATAATAACTAATTTTTCCAACAAATTATTGTTACTGTTATTATAATATAAAAAATAAACTACCTTACCTTATGGTTTGTGATTGGGCGAACCCAAATGTGATTAATCCACTGGCCAGTGGCGATGAACCCTAAGAAAGTCTTTTGGAAACACAATCTCTTCTGAGTCTGTAAAACACACACCTGTGTTTCCGAAATGCCTCCACCTTGTCGCCGATCTTCACTTCCCAATCATCGATCTCCGGCGTGGACACTGGTCGGAGCTGATGAAGACCGACAACTGTTGGCTTCACGTCCTTGTCGTCGTATTCGACCAGTAATTTGTCGGAGGAGAACCACCTGATGATTGTGGCTGTGAACCATGAGCGGTATATACCACCACTGCGGTCGTTGCTCACTTCCACTTTGTTGCCCGGATCGAACTTGAATTTTTCAACCATGATCACTCTCACGATATGTGTACTTTCACTGCTCGGTAAAACAACCCTATTAATATTACTTTATAGGGTTAGGTCTTAGTTAGGTCAGGTTTTTTTTTTTTTTTAACTTAGCTGGACAATTTATTACACTAGCCCTCTTTAAAAAAAAAATACAATTGGTCCCTGACACCGACGACGTTGTCCAGGTTAAAATCAAGTGGGCATGCGTCAGTATTGCAAAATGAGCTATAATTAGAGTCATAAGTGCTATTTTTAAAATTTTGATAAAAAAAATGAAAGTTGGTTAATCAAAGGGCAGAAGTTATTTTATTTTATTTTTTTTACGGGAAAAATCTTCTATTTCATTCATTTATTTAGTTTAATGAATTTTGGTTTTATTTATTTGTAACATTTTAAGTACTTCATTTTTCGGTCAAATACAACTTTTTGTCCTTTTAGCTTGACATAATTCTCAAGTTAGTCATTTAAGTTTCGAAAGTTTCAATAATGTCCTTTTAGTTTGACAGAATTTCCAAGTTAGTTTTTTAAGTTTCAAAAGTTTCAAATATGTCATTTTAGTTGATAAACTATTTCACCGTTACCCCTGCTATCAGTCTCTGTTTAACTGATGTTGAGGTAGCCATTAAGTTGTTGACTTGGATCAAAACGCTGTCTTTTAAAAGCTTCAAGGTGTCAAAACGCTACCTTTAATGGTCACAAATGATCATTTATAGTGCTAGAAAAGCAGTTATTTACAACAACAAATGTCTTTCTAGCACAATTAAATGACATTTATAGTGCTAGAATGATCATTTGTGACCATTAAACGTTACGTTTTGACACCTTAGAGCTTTTAAAAGGCAACGTTTTGATCCAAGTCAACAACTTAAATGCTACGTCAACATCGGTTAATTATTAACTGACTGCAGGTGTAACGGTGAAATAGTTTATCAACTAAAAGGACCTATTTGAAACTTTTCAAACTTAAAAGACTTACTTGGGAATTTTGTCAGATGATCTATTTGAAACTTTTGAAACTTAAAGGACTAACTTAGGAATTTTGTCCAACTAAAAGGACAAAATTTGGTATTTGACCTTATTTTTCCATAAATATAAAAAAATTTACTCTTTTTTCTTCGTTTAAGCCCTTGATCTTTATAATGTGTACACAAATTATTATTTTTTTGACAAGCCACATATGATAATTTTATTTTTTAAAAAATATTTTCTATTAAGAAAAAGAAACCCACTTGTGAACATCTTAAACAAAATCAAATATGCCTACTGATCAAATACACCTCTAAATAATATATATCTGAGTACTATGTTCAACTAATCTTCTAAACTTAAAAACCAAAATCTCTAAATTCTCAATAAACCCCATAAATTTTTTGGGTTTATTGAGAAATCTTATAAGCCTAAATTTTTTGCTGGTTGTCTTCATTGTGACCTTTGTTATATCCATATCTCATTTTCCTTGCCTATGTCTTCTGGTGGTTACTTGGTCGTTCCATCTTCGCATCCCTCGTCAAGTGTTTCTTGCTTGAGTGTTGCTTGTTTGCTTGCAGATTTCTATGTTCGACCTCACCGACTGCCAAAGGAAATGGTTTGAATTTGCTATGGTAATTAACAAAGGATTCGAATGCTACAACAATTTTCAATGAAAGATAGATAAAAATGCAACACACAACAAAAAGTTAATTGTCCAAATCGACAAGATATGTACGTTCAAATATAACTTCAAATCTCCTAATTTAAAATTAACAAGTGATGGGTGAGTGAGCACAGAAAAAGCACATGGCAATGAGGGCATAATTTTTTTGGTTTTATTGTGAAATTTTATAAACCACAAAATTTTCTAAGATTTATTGCAAATTTTGGTTTTTGGAGTTTAGAAGAAGATGGAGGTGGACATAACCCTGAAATTCATGTTATTTGGATTATTTTTTCTTTAAGAAAGAAGATGAAGATACAAAGATGATTGAGATGTTCATAAAATTTTGGGATTTTCTTAATTTTAGAAAAAAATATTTTAAAAAAATAAGAGTATCCTACCCTCTTCTAACTTAACCAAGGTTTAGGGTTTAATTTCTTCAAAAAAGGTTATGGGTTTAAATCTAGCTTTGGTATTCAACAACGTTAAAACTTTTATGGAGAGTTTGCCAACCATTTAGGTTATATAAGGCTTTAGGGATTAGTATTTAAAGTTGCGCGTGCGAAAGATACCTAGCTTAAAAAAATAAATAATACTATCCTAAAGTCGCCAACTAAGTATTTATTTATTTTTTGTCAAAAAAAGTATTTTTTTTTTAATAACAAATAACGAAAATGGAACTTATGTTTGCATGGTTTAAAAGATAATAAATTTAAGGCTTAATTGCACTTTTGACCCCCTATCTTTCCAAAAGTTGTGATTTTGGCCCCTAACTAATTAAAATACAAAACAGCCCCCTTTGTATTGGATCTTTGGTAGTTTTGGCCCCCAAGTTCAATTTTGACTTGGTCTTCGTTGATGTGGCACCCACATCACTTAAGTGAGGTGCCACGTGTATTTTTTTTCTCTCTTTTTTTAATTCATGCTGGCTTTTTTTAATTGGAAAGAATTAAAAAAATATTTTAAAAAATAGAAAGTCATTCTATCACGTGTAATTTTTTCCTATTGTTAAACATTGCTCTTCCACCATTCTCATCAGCTCCATTAACCTTCCTCTTGTCTCTAATTCCACCAATTGCAGAAGCTCCGCCTTTTAGTCTCTGCGAAAGCCTCCAATCTTCCTTTGATAGCAAAGGAGGAGGAAGTCTGGGATCATCAACCTCACGACGCCGTTGATCGCGAAGCAACATCCCTAATTCCTTTTCAAATTCATCTCCAAACGAACCCTCATTACCACCACCAATCACTGGCCTCTTACCCTTCAAAATCTCAAACCCGATAACTACCCTTAACCTTGAAACTGTTAAAATAACCTAAAAATGGAAACTTTTATCATCAAAATGCAAAAGCCCCATATTTACTGCATCAAAAGCACTCACTTGTAACCCCGTCAACGCTGCGAGCTATATTCAGAATCAATCATCAAAAGGGTATTGAGAATTTGAGAAATTTATGCTTAATTCCATAATTGATGACAAAAATATAGTCTTTAAGAACGAAATTGTTGGACATGAAGAGAGTGATGAAAAGGGTGAATTTTCTAATTCTGAATATATCATGTCACGTGATAGAATGACTTTCTATTTTTTTCCTTTTTTTTAATTTTTTCCAATTAAAAAAAGCCAGCATGAATTAAAAAAAGAAAAGAAAAAAAAATTACACGTGGCACCTCACTTAAGTGATGTGGATGCCACGTCAGCGAAGACCAAGTCAAAATTGGTTTTGGGGGCCAAAACTGTCAAAGATCCAATACATAGGGGGTTGTTTTGTATTTTAATTAGTTAGGGGGCCAAAATCGCAACTTCTGAAAAGATAGGAGGCTAAAAGTGCAATTATGCCAAACTTTAATGGGAGAAAAGAAAAAAAATGTAAAGATGATTCAGTGGATTAATTTTACCTAAAGTTTAAGCTTTTTTAAGTCAATTTAACGAAAAAGGTTATTCTTCAAGACACAACTTTTTGTTATCCCCATCGGTCTAATATACTTTGTGTTAAAATGTTTCATTTATTAAAGAATATAATAACATCAATTTTTGGAATATTTAAATTTTGGTATGGTTGAAAAAAGGGCTATGCAATAACCAAAGACAAACTTGTTTAAGGTATAGGTATGACTTTCTTAAAGATCAAGTGACACAAGCGTCAAGGATAGGTTAGAAGAAAGCAAGGTTTGAATATTTGAAAGAGCATATGGGATTGAGAAGACTAGCAGACATGAAATTGGAGGAGTGCCATACCCTAAATTTTGATCAATTAGTGATTTTTATTCGTACTTTAGTTATTTAAAACATTTTCATTCGTATTTTAAACAGTTAAAAAAATTATTCGTATTTTAGTTAATTTAAACCTTTTTATTTGCATTTTAAGCAGTTAAACATTTTTATTCGTATTCTAGTTAGTTAAAACTTTTTTTACTCGTATTTTAAATAGTTGAAAATTTTATTCGTATTTTAATCAGTTAAAAAGTTTTTACTCGCCGAGTGATTTTGTCGTCTCAAACGAAATTTCAGCAGAGGTATTTTAAAATACCTCATTTGGTTACCGAAAGGGACATTTTTAATTACTTTTTTTAGTTTATTATTATTTCTCTTATTTCCTTCTTTTTTTAATTAATTTACTTTTTATTGTATTTTATTTTAAATTTTTCGTTTTTTATTATTTATTATTTGAATTATTAATTACTTTTGTTATTTGTTATTTTTATTCATTTTTAATATATCTTTTAAGTACTTTATTTTAGTCCTTTGTTCTTATCTCTTTGTCCATGTGTCAAGCTATTAGTGGTCCTTTGGTGCAAACTTTTCCTCCAAGTTTCTTGTGTTGTGTTGTCATTTTACTTTGGATCCCATTAAGGGGTATTTTCGTCATTTATTTGTATCAGAGAAACCCTAATTTTTAGCAGTATATAAAGCCTGCATTTACTGCATCTATCCAATCAGTCAGAGAAAAATAGCAGCAGCAATTATTACAAACACCCAAAATTTTCTCTCTCCCCAATTCTCAGATCAAAACATTCAAAAAAACCAAAAACCATATGAATATGTCATGAACACTCAAGTACATATATCACCAAAATCAACAATCCGTTTTCGAATCAAATCCAACAGAATCAATTCAATAACAACTTCAACACTAAAACGTGAACAACAGTGAGGCTTTTTCGAATTTGTGCACCTGAACAACATTTTTGAATCTTCTTCTCAAACAATAAACAACAACAAATCTCAAGATCCAGTAATAAGGCTCCAAACAGGAACGAAACTCAACAATACAACGAGACCGAACCGGATTGGAAAAGAGGAAGAGAAGTATTCCAGAGATAATCGAAGTTTTTCATTTCTCAACACTTTCTCCGATTTAACAGAGGTAACAACTCATCTATCAGTTTTGCTCATTTGTTTTTTTTGTTATTAAAAATTTTCGAATCTTAAAAGCTAGATCTAGGACGAGTTGTTGTTTTTCTCTGAAAACTAAGTGCAGATTTGTAATAAGGACGAAAATGGATATCTAAAAATGTAGGAAAAGTTTGAATCAGAGAAGTTTTGTTGTCGCTGGCAGCGGCGCCGTCACCCTGTGGTGGTCGGCCACCGCGCCGGCGTGTTGGTGTTTCGTCGGAGAAGAGAGAATCTGCAAGTCACTTGCAGACTCTCTCTCTAGGTGAAGGTGTAGAGAGAAGGAGAAGGTTGTGTTATGTTGTTTTTTTTGGCTAAATTAATTCATTTTATATGTTGTTTTTCTATTTTAATCATGCGTGCGCTATACTATGTTCATTCCATGAACCTTCAGGGCTAGGCCGTCAGATCCGAGATCTGACGATTAGTGATGCATCATGTGTTGTTAGTATGTGCCTTTTGTTTAATCTTCATGGTGTGCCTTCTGTTTGAACCGTCAGATCTTTGATCTGACAGTCACTGTGCTTCCTGGATTGCTTCTCTGTTTTGTGTTGTTTTTCTAAACCTTTTGATATTAATCATGTGGCTGTGATGAGTATTCACTGGAGTCAGATCTGAACCTCAAGATTCATCTAATGGTACAGATCTGCCCAGCCTGAGCCCACTGTTTTGGCACTAGGCCCAATTCCCTTTAATTTTTCTCTACTGTTTTGCTTTTAGCACCACAGTTTTCAGTTTTAGTACCCCTTTTCCTTCTAAAAATTTATTTCTTACATTTTCAAACACTCTAATTTGTAATAGTTGTTATTATTTCTTCATTTTATTACTTTCTTTTATTATCTCTTTTAATTTGCTTGTTTGTTATTTTTTGTGGTTTATTTTGTCTCTAGTTTATTTCTATTTAATTTATGCTTAGAATTTTTGCATTCATGTTTATTTCTCGTCCTTTATTTTCTCATCATCAATTAATTAGTGTGTATAATAGGAAATTATTGTAATGCATGTATTTTATTTTTCGTATTAGTTGCATTTTATTATGTTACGTCGTTGTAGTTATTTTTTTGTCTTTTAGCTTGCGTATAACTTAGAAAATTTATTTTCAAAGTAATCCGAACAACAAAAAACATGCTTCTTCTCCCTCCATTCTTTCACTTAGACATTTAGGCAATTATTTTCAAAATAAGCAAATAACTTAGCACAAGATAAATTAGGCAAGAGGTTCCTACGGAGTACGGTAGTCGTATAGGGCATTTAAAAACCTTCCCTATTCGGAACCAACCCCCGAACCTTTAATCTCAATGGTTTTTACTCACTTTTTCCCTTCCCATGATTAAAAGTAGAGAGTTTAAAGATTGACAATTTAAATCAATTAATGGTTTGATATCCCAAAATCGAGGAGCACAAGGAGCTTATGTTTTTGTTTGTTGTTGTTGAGTTTTGTTTTTATCTCTTTGATCATCGGTGGTTGTTGTGGTATAAGAAGAATAAGAATGAGGAGAACCAACAACGTTGTTGGTGTTGTGATCAGCCATGACTTGGAGAAGAAGAAATAAACGTTTGTCTAAGATTTTTAAGGGTTAAAATGTAAATTAATTTTAAAATCTCTCACCTTCCCATGTGAATCAAATATATGTTTGATTAAAATATCTTTCTTTTCCACTCTCCATTAAAACCCCTCCTTTCCGTTGAAATAAAAGAGTTGAGGAGTTAAAAGTATTTGGTTCAAATCCTGGTTTGAGCTAAGGAATTAAAAGAGTTGAAGAGTTAAAGGTCTAGGGTTTAATTTCTGGCAAGTAGAAATTATAGCACTGACAAACATAGGATTTCAGGAATTAAACATGGGATTTAAGGAATTTGTGAATGAAAGATGAATAAAAACTTCCAAGGTTGTTATTAGAATACTATTTTCGAGTGATCGTCAACTATACAGCTCTTTCTAAGAGGTTTACTGTCGAGCGATAATTTAACTGCTGAAATTTGCTGATTTCATTTGCAAATCAAAGCCCTTCAGCACGGCGTATGTTCAAAATTCTCAACTTGTTCGAGACACTGTGTGATCTGATTCGTGAATTTGAATCATTGTTACTTGATTCCTTGGTGAACGGAAGTAATAAAAATCATCATGGGAGAAATAGAGTCTACATGCTTAGTTTGTTCAATCAGAAGTTTAGGGAGACATTAGGAATTGAGTCTACATGGCATGTTTTTGATTAGCAACTAAGGAAACAAATAATAACTTCCCTCCAATATTGAGTTGTTCCTTGCATATGTTTCAAAAATGTTGTTTTTGGTAAAAAAAACTTCGATGAGTATCTCATGTATGGAATCTCTAACACTCAAGATCAACTCAACCGTTTGTTTATGTTAGAGGATAATGACTATGTTAGTGATTATTTTAAAAGAAAGATTATAAAATAAATTTAAAAGAAAGTAGCTGTAAACTTTCATACATGTTACAATTGTTCTATGACGGAGGGTTTTCAAATATTAATGATCATAGTCACACTCACACGTTGACTTTCACGCAAAGGAATGCAGGGACCTTTCATTAGACTTGAATTAGGATCTGCTAATTCATTTCCAGTTTCAATCATACTATATAGTTCAGGATACACACATACATACTCCATGGTTTTGAAATTGCTCAATCTGTCTGTCCTCACAATGCCCAAATTCACAGGACTTGCACCATATAACTGGGACAGCTTAAACTTCATTTGGTTTTAGCAAACAATATAGAAAAAAAACCGAACAATTGTTTTGAAATAGAGTTAAAACCAACAGCAGAAAAAGGTTGAGGCATCAACCTCAATAATGAAAAACAAAAGCTACGTCCAACATGAACTATGAGAAAATAATCTAAAGATCTTCTTGGAGGTGAAAATAATCCTAACATCTATAATATTTGTCATAATTTTCATAAATTTCCGTGATATTAACTCCAGGCATTGGAGTAGTGTTTTGAAGCAAGTATTCCACTACTTTGATTATATCTTCATCAGGTACACTTACTGATCGACGGCACGACTTCATCACTGTCAATGACTCCAATCTAGCAAAGTGTGGAGGTTGCACTTTCTCTGAAATAAGATTTGAAAGGTGGTCCTGCACAATTAGAGTAAATATGAGACATTTTTAAATTGATATTTTGCGTGAATACAAAGCTGTTATGAACATTACAAATCTAAACGAGGAAACGAAAAAATATGTATAAATGAGTGAACAATCAGTCTAGTCATTGACTGTGAGGCAGTGTCACCATAATATTTAAATGTATGGAAACTTCAATAAAGTCCACGAGTGACTAATTTGTTGATGATTTCATTAGATCAAACTAACTAACTGGAACCAGTTTAATTAGCGTAAAACACTTTTGAGGACCAAGTTGATTAGCAAATGACAGATTCATAGATGTTTTTGTAATACATTCAATGACTACACTGACATTGTCTAACATATTTAAGGACCCAAATGATTGTTTTAATCAAAATAAAGAAGTGAAAGTATACTAGAGTAACTTACATTATCTATTGCTTGAATGACAGAGTAACCAATTTTCAAAATCTTTACGTTGGCAAGCACTTGAAGCCAACTTAAGAAGACTGAAGCTTTTCCAATATCTTTAGAAAGATTGGGTGTTGGGTACTTGACGCCATCAATATTTACTTGTTGAAGAAAAGAAAGATTGCATGTTGAGGACAAGGCTTGTTGAAAAATAAGACTGTTCAAGATAGTAAACGAACAAAGATTTGGAGTAGAAAGCAAAAGTTCATCAGCTAAACATATGTGAAATATAGTTAAACTGCACAATGTCTGATTAGATATGCAGAGGACTAGTGCATCCCCAATCAAAACACAACACCTGAGCACCAAAGTATTCAACACATGAAGGTTTGAAAAGGGATCAACATAGTGATCGTGAGTTGCAACAAAGTTGACATATTCAAGATGTAAAGTTCTTAATGCAGGCAAATGAAGAGATTTCGGAAGTATAGGAGATCTTGCAGTCATACCCCTATGATAAGAAAGCTCAAGGAATGTCAAAGAATGAGAGGCTAAAATTAAAGGGAGTAAATCAGATTTGGGAGTCAAGCTTGGATTTATCTTAATATTCAAGTGCTGAAGATTGTGAAAAAGAGCATATTGTATGAGTGTATGTAGGTCTTCTTCACCTTCCTCAAACTGAGTATCAATAGTCAGATTACGCAGGGAAGATGATTGATCTCTACTAGCCAGAACCCAAGACTTAAAGTTCTTAAAACTATTTTCATCCCACGACGGAATATATGTGAGAGTAGTGAGACGTTTGCAAAGATCCTTCCATCGTTTAGACAAGATGCAAGTCCGAACAGCGTCTCGTGCTTCAAGAAAACTCATTATGTGGAGGAGTATGCAATCAGGTAACTTACTAATCCTATTTCTTCCATTTTCCTGCCTCTGTTTCTCCAGTTCCTTACAAAGTTTCTGATTGGATAAACAATTTAATTAAACATTTATAGCATAAGCACACTAACATAAGTACTATATAACAAAGGATAAAATAAAGTTAAAGTATTTTTAGTCCCTGCAAACTTTTCCGTTAGCATTTAAAGAAAAATGTTATGGTGACTAAAAAGTGCGGTTTTGGTATTGACTAAAAATGAAATTATGAATATTTCTAAAGACCATTTACTTAATTAAGTGTATCTTTTGTTAGTTGTTTGATGGATAAACTGACTAATGACCGACACATTTGAGAATGAAATTAACTAACTTTCTTTTTCTTTAAATAATTAACATATTATTAATTAAGATATTTTCACATGAATACATGACAAACCAACAACAAGCTACATAACTAATCCTCTTAAGATGACAAAACCAATTTTAGTGTTAAGTTTAGTGCTGGCTTTAGTCTCAGGTTCGATTCTCGTGTTAATTTTAGTGTGCTAATTTGACTTAAAAATTCATAGACCTAGGGACACAACATTGCTATGAAGCCAATTCGATTAGTGTTATTATAAATTAATTAATTAAAAAATAAACGTAGTACATACCTTATAGCTTTTGAGTTGTTTGGTTGTGATTGGGGGAACCCAATTGTCAATGATCCATTTACGATGAACCCTAACCTTCTCCTTTGAAAACACTTTCGTATTATTGCCATATACACTCACCCTAAACTTTCCGTACCCTAAATCTTCCTTTACGTAACCCTTCCACCACCCTTTTTTCCAGAACACATCCACATTGTCGCCGATCTTTAATTCAAAATCACCCACGGGCAACGGCACTGGTCTGATCTGGTGAATTCCTACTTCAGTTTGTTCCTGTTCCAAATCATTGTAACCGACCAAGAATTCGTTTGAGGAGACGCGGCTGATGATGTTTCCGGTGAACCATGGGCCGTATCTGCTGCCATCGTAGATGCTAACTTCCACCGCGCAGCCCGGGTCGAACTTGAATCCTTCCATTACTCTGTATACGTTGTCAGCTATTCAACACTCAAGTTACTTTGGAGATGGAAGTGAGAAATAGCTCTCATTTCTCCATAATAAACTACTTTTGTTTTAAGAGGATACGATGAACTACCCATTGTCTAGTATATAGGAAAATGGAGAAGCATTTAATACATTGGGAATCTATAACGTTTTAAATGCATGGAGCCGTGTAATGCATGAATTCCCCATGTAATCAAATAAATGGTGTATAATGAGTGGTCAAGCAATTAATAGTGGGGTTAGTGGGATTAGGAGGGGAAAATGGTGGGTTAGTGGATCCATTAGAGAAAATTGATTGGATGGTT
>Ga0228710_1005921_pt1 | contig 18812 bp, 19 predicted proteins | sample MedpolnodulmetaG_FD_177995 | JGI IMG/M metagenome (GOLD analysis project Ga0228710, IMG submission 177995) | Root nodule microbial communities from Medicago polymorpha collected in Santa Monica, California, United States - pink nodules | ecosystem: Host-associated > Plants > Roots > Nodule...
ACTCTATTTATAGCCTACAAAGACTTAAGCCCTAAGAAATATAACAATAGAATGCTCCACAAGAAACCACGGGCTTTTAGGTCAGAAGTAGGCAAATAGGTAGCTTGTCTGGAAAGCAAAAAGCAGCTAAAGAAGACTCTGAAGGGTGGCACGGCCGTGCCACTGGGGGCACGGGCCGTGCCATGTCTCTGACTTTGGGGGTGACATATTTTTGTCCCATATTTCGTATTTTCATCCCGAATCAGCTCCTAATCCTCTTTCTTTTGCTCCAAGACTGAATCTTCAGATATTTGTTCCTGAAATATATTTATTTGTAATTGAAGTAAAATAGCTCAAAAAGGAAATAATATTTAAATAAAACTAAATCAAATCTAAATATAATAAACTCAAATAACATATTAAAAATACTAATTTATTGACTCATCAGTCTGCAAATGCGGACACACTATTATGTACATTTTCCATCACCGAAGTTGGCATATCATACGGGTGTTCCCTAGAAGGGTTCTGCATATTTGTATTTTGATCATCAAGCCTAGGCCTGACTAAAAGAGAACTTTGAGTACTGGTAGTCGAAGGAACACCATCAGTGAATGGGGGTATCACGGTTCCCATTACTGGTCGTATCATCGAAACAGACGTAGAAACGTTTGAGGGAGCGGTTACTCCCATTTCCGTCGAAAAAAGGGTTTTGAAAAGGACCATGAGATGCACTCAGGTTATTTAGAGAGCAGGATTGGTTTAGAAACAAAATGCACTATCTCTCGTCAGGTTTGAGATTGCAACCAAAAGCAATATAAAGTAAAATGAAAAGGATAAAAGTTTAAACGCATAAACTCAAAGAAAAGGTAAAATGCATTGCATTAAAATAAAGGTGGTCTACAAATCAGTTTACATACATTCTGTATAACTTGTTTCCCTAGATGCCGGTAGTTTGAGTGTTGTAGAATTCAATAAATGATTTGCGACCCATTTTCTGGCTTGGAAACACTTATTTATACTAAGATAACAAACTGGCGAACCACTAATCCCATGATCAACATTTCATTTATCTTGGGAAACCGTTTGCCCCACATTTCCACTAAGGAAACCGTCTCCAAGCTTGAAATCGTGCTTTCCCACCTTCATTGCTTGACTTCGACGCGATCTTCCTTCATCTTTGTTCTATCGAACTTCAAGTTATACGTGCGTGCTCGCTATCTTGTCGAAATACGCAAGTTGAATATGAAATAGCCTTCGATTCCAACAAAGTTAAAGGTCAAACAAATGTTGACCATATTAAATGAGCCTGTTGAATTTATAGGCTAACAATTACAACCTGTTTTGGAGCCAATAAATGAAGCAATTTTTGCTCTTGTTTGTGTTTCCCAACAACAAACAGTTGATGGTTCTTTAGTGCGAGGGGGTACAGTGCCTTAGAGTCTCGATTGGTTGGCTAAATCGCATTCTCATGATGCTGGTAAAATTTCACCTCCTAATTGTGTTCATGTCACTGCTACGATACCTGAAGTGAGCAAGGGGCAGCCTTGTGATGATGCTTTCAATTCTACTGCCAAGAAAAGTAAGGGAGGAAAATTTAAGCGTTTGGCTGGTTTTATTAAATGAGTTGCTCGAATGCCGGTAAATGAGCGGAAAGAGATTTTAAAATTTTGAAGAAGCATGATCGAACAAAAAGGTTCGTAAAGGTAAAAAAATATCAAGGTCAGCTAGAACATCTACTTCTGATTCTTCAAAAAATTCTTTTTCCCCAGTTAACAAGGATTGGGAAAATTGGGTATTGTTACGTGGTAAATTGAAAGTAGCGGAGGCGGATGTTAAGGATATTGGAAAGACTGTTGGGGTGAGTTTTAATTGTGATACCTCTAATAGTTTTAATTTGTTGACAAGGGAGGGTAGGAAGGGATGGCAGGTTGTTGGTGGCGGTGGGGTGGGCAACGAGAGCGTAGTGGCAAGTGAGGGAGTAGGGTTGGGTTGTTCAAGAGTCTCGGGGGGGTGGTGTTCGAAGGGTTTGTGTTTCCAATGAAGGTGATGTCTTATAATTTGAGGGGTTTCGGAGGTGGAGAGAAGAGGGTGGAAGCTCGGAAACTGGTGATAAGTCAATAATAAGTAGTCTTTAAGTGTTTAATTTAGTAGAATTTAGGTTGCTTTAGTTTGTCTTTTAAAACTGTTTTACTACAAGTTGTTTGTTTTAATCTTAGGATTTCAAGTTATGAAGAATCAAGTTTGAACACAAAAGAAGGGATTTAAAAGCATGGTTTAGGCACAATTGAAGGATGATGAATGATTGGAGCATGCTAGAGAGGAGAAACGATGGGAATTTCTATCAATCTTGTCGCGCACGGTCGTGCTCCCAAATGCCAAATGACAAAAGCAGCGCACGGTCCATGCTCCCACACGCACGGCCGTGTGTGACCCCCTTTGATGCTTTTGCTCGTGCGTGCTACCTTAGGATGATTTAGTGCAACTTTTATATTCTGATTTGGTGCATATTTATGTGCCGATTTAGTACAAATTTATGTTCCGATTAGTGCAAATTTATGTTATTCCTCTTGCTATAAATTAAGGAGCCATCAGGCTTGTTTAGATCATCTTTGAACCTTGAGAATTCTTTGTGACAATTATTTTCTTTGGAATCAAAGTTCTTTATTTTTCTTGTTCTTTATAATTCTCGTCCTTTAAAATTCTGCACTTTTATTTTCATCCATTTACTTTTATGTCTTTCTTCTCCACCTCTTTAATCTCTTTATCTACGATGAACATGAGTGAGTAGATTTCTTTTTCTTGGGATTGTTGGATGACTCTAATGACCTAATCCTATCAAACCAAGCCTAGAACCCTAATTTTATGTAAATCTACTTTCTAATCTAATCTCACCGTTCTTAATTCATATTTCAAATACTAATCGAAGTATCGAAAGAAGAAGGTTAGTATTGGACATGTGAGATTAAACAAGGTTTACGAAACATGAGAATAGTCTAGTAAACCTTAAGACCATAAAAGTTTTGTTCTTAATGGGCTTCAATAATGATCAACCATGAGAATAGGCGTGATTGTTATTGAAACACACTCATTGATTCCGAGAGGAACCTTGAAACGCCTTAGAGAAAATTGTCTTTCGAAACGGATTTCACATAAGATTTTGATATAGGCTTGGATTGTGAGTGATTTGTCGTTATGATGAACCAATAATCCTGAGGTGCTTTATATTATTTTATTTCAACCAAATTTGCTAAACTTCTTAAAACTGAACTTTTCAGCTAATTACAATTGAAAAGAGAATCATAATTACAACAACTCCCTATGGAACGATATTTTTACTACTTCGATAAAACCGTGCACTTGCGGGTTTCACACATCAAGTTTTTGGCGCCGTTGCCAGGGAGTTAGTAATATTGATTAAATTTTTATTATCAGTTAGACTGAATTCTTTTCCTTTTTCTTTTTACCTTCAACTTTTGGAGTTTCTATTTCTTTTATGCGAAGAAGCAAAAGTCTTGGAGAATTCGTTCCTAAGATTGAGAGCTTCTTGCACGAAAGAAGAAGAAACACACGTAATAATAGAAACGATATGGCTGAGGAAGGCACTCTTAAAGAGTATGCAACCTCATCTATGGATGAGACACACGCTATTACTGTGTACCCAACGGTTGAAGCAAATAATTTTGAAATCAAACATGGACTCCTTAATTTAGTGCATCAGAATCAATTTTCTGGATTACCCACTGAGGATCTGAATCTTCATATTGCTACTTTTCTAAGACTCAGTGGAACTTTGAAAGTAAACCAAGAGGTCGTAAGGTTGCACCTATTTTCTTTCTCTTTAATTGATAGAGCTAGTGCATGGTTTTATTCATTGCAAAATGGTTCTATTACTTCATGGGACCAAATGAGGCAAGCATTCCTTGCCCGATTCTTTCCCCCTAGTAAAACTGCTCAATTGAGGGATCAAATAACATGATTCACTCAAAGAGATGGGGAATCTCTTTACGATGCGTGAGAGCGTTTCAAAGAAATGCTTAGACTTTTCCCCCATCATGGTTTAGAAAAGTGGCTAATTATCCACACTTTTTATAATGGTCTTCTATATACCACAAAAAAGATTGTTGATGCAGCTGCAGGTGGAGCTTTAATGAATAAAAATTACACATCAGCATATGCTTTGATCGAGGACATGGCCTAAAACCACTCTCAGGGGACAAGTGAAAGAGCCATCACTTTTGTTGCTCCTTCACCGTCTAAAAAAGAGGCATGTATGTATGAAGTTTCTACCCTTGATCATCTATCTGTTAAGGTGGACGCACTCTTCCAAAAGTTTGATAAATTAACTGTTAGTGCTGTCACACCTGCTCCTGTTTCACCACCTTGTAAAGTTTGTGGAATATTTGGTCATACTGGCGTTGAATGTCAACTAGGTAGTGTTGTTGGAAGTCCTGAGCAAGTAAACTATGCTCAATATAATCAAGGAATGAGGGACAATCAAAACTTTTATAATAAAACCCCCCAAAATCCTTTTGGACAACAAACAGCACCACCAAGTTATGCAAACAACCAGAGAGTTCCTCAAAAATCCAACTTGGAACTTTTGCTAGAAAATTTTGTAATGGGTCAATCCAAGCAAAACCAAAAATTTATAAATCAAACTGGATTTTTGAATGACTCTCTCATTAAGCTTACATCAAAAGTGGACTACATTGCCACTCACAACAAAATTCTAGAGACTCAAATCTCTCAAGTAGCCCAACAAGTAGGCCAACCTAAAACTAACCCAAAGGCCAAATGAATGTTATTAAACTTAGAAATGGTAGACAACTAGAGGACCCCATAGAGAAAAACAAGACAAGTGAGGTTGAAAAGGAGAGTAATGAGCAACAAGGCGAGGAACCCAAGGTAGAGAGTGAAAAGCCAAATACACCACCACCACCATATAAGCCAAAAATTCCTTTCCCACAAAGGTTTGCTAAGTCTAAGTTAGATGAGCAATTTAGGAAATTTATTGAAATGCTATAAAAGCTTTACATTAATGTTCCTTTTAGTGAAGCCCTGTCTCAAATGCCCTCCTATGCAAAGTTTTTAAAAGAAATCCTTTCTAACAAAAGAAAAATTGAGGAGGATGAGACGATGAACCTTGCGGAAGAATGTAGCGCAATCATTCAAAACAAATTGCCACCTAAACTTAAGGATCCATGGAGTTTTTCCATACCATGTTTCATAGGGTCCGAAAACATTGAAAAGGCCATGCGTGACTTAGGAGCGAGTGTCAGTTTGATGTCATTTTCCCTTTGTGAGAGAATGGGTATAGGAGAACTTAAACCTACAAGAATGACCCTACAATTAGCATACCATTCTGTTAAGTACCCAGCTGGAATTATTGAGGATATCCCGGTCAAAGTAGGAGGGATTTACATCCCGACTGGTTTTGTTGTGATGGAAATGGAAGAGGACTTCCAAGTACCAATTCTTTTGGGAAGGCCCTTCCTTGCTACTGCAGGGCTCATAATTGACGTTAAGCATGGTAAGTTAGCATCTAATGTTGGTGCAGAGAAAGTTGAATTTTAATTTGATAATCTAATGAAGGGTCCTTCCATTCAGGACTCTTGTTGTATGATAGATGTGATTGAACGTTGTGTGAAAGAATGCCTTTTAGCATCACCTACACACGATGGTTTGGAAATGTGTTTGGTAAACAATACAGGTACAAAGCTGGAAGGAGATGTCCAAGGCTATGAAAAATTATTGGATGAAAATCGACCCATAAAAGGCTTGGGTATAGAAGAATTGGTTGAGGAAAAAGTTGTCCCTCTTCCAAAAGAGGCACCAAAAGTGGAGCTTAAACCGCTCCCACCAAATTTGAGGTATGAATTCTTAGGCCCTAACTCTACCTACTATGCTATTGTAAATGCAAGCCTAAATGAGGATGAAACTGAAAAATTGCTTAAAATCCTCATGAAATATCCTAAAACTATAGGGTATACTATTGAGGATATTAAGGGAATAAACCCCTCATTGTGCATGCATAGGATACTACTTGAAGAGGACTATAAACCCTCCATTGAACATCAAGGAAGGTTAAATCCTAACATGAAAGAAGTTGTGAAAAAAAAAGTTTTAAAACTCCAAGATGCAGGTGTTATTTAACCAATTTTCTGATTCTAAATGGGTTAGTCCGATTCAAGTAGTACCTAAAAAGGGTGGCCTCACAATTACTAAAAATGATAACAATGAATTCATTTCCACTAGAACTGTCACGGGTTGGAGAATGTGTATTGATTATAGGAAGCTCAACAAAGCAACCTGTAAGGATCACTTCCCACTCCCCTTTATTGATCAAATGCTAGAAAGGTTAGTTAAGCATTCACATTTTTGCTACTTGGATGGTTATTCTGGATTTTTCCAAATATCCATCTATCCTAATGACCAACAGAAAACAACTTTTACATGTCCTTTTGGAACTTTTGCCTATAGAAGGATGCCTTTTGGTCTTTCCAATGCTCTAGCTACTTTTCAAAGATGCATGACGTCTATTTTTTCTGATTTTGTTGAAAATATAATGGAAGTTTTTATGGATAACTTTTCCGTGCATGGATCCAGTTTTGATAACTGTTTGAAAGTGAACTTAGTCTTGAATTGGGAAAAGTATCACTTTATGGTAAGAGAAGGAATTGTCCTAGGACACTTGGTCTCTGAACGAGGTATAGAGGTGGATAAAGCAAAAATTGAAATTATTGAAAAAAAGCTACCTCTTACCTCGGTCCAACAAGTAAGAAGTTTCCTAGGTCATGCGGGGTTCTATCGCCGCTTCATAAAAGATTTTTCATTGATTACAAAGCCACTAAAAAGTTGATCCTTAAGGATGCAAATTTTGTTTTTGATGATTTGTGCCTTGAGGCATTTTGCAGGTTGAAGAAAGCTTTGACTACTGCCCCAATCATACAACCACCAGATTGGAACTTGCCTTTTGAAATAATGTGTGATGCAAGTGACTATGTGGTTGGGGCGATGATAGGTCAAAGAAGGGAGAAGAAGATGCATGCAATTTATTATGCAAGTAAGACCCAAGATGGGGCACAAGTGAACTATGCAATAACAGGAAAAGAGTTGTTAGCGGTAGTTTATGCCATTGACAAATTTAGGCAATACTTGGTAGGATAAAACATCATTGTCTACACAGATCACTCGGCAATAAAATATTTGTTAAACAAAAAGGATGCTAAGACGAGATTGATCTGATGGATTTTTCTCCTCCAAGAATTTGACCTTGAAATAAAAGATAAAAAAGGTACTGAAAATGTTGTGGCTAACCACTTGTCCCGTCTCAAGGAGCCCAATGATGATGAGTTGCCCTTAGATGATTCCTTCTCGGATGACCAACCCTTCTCATTGGTGCAAACTAATGCACCTTGGTATGCAAATTTTGTTAACTTTCTTGCAACAGGAGTACTACCCCCGGATTTGAACTACTAGCAAAAGAAGAAGTTCTTTCATGACCTCAAGCACTACTATTGAGATGAGCCCTACCTCTTCAAAAGGGGCTCATATGGAGTTTTCAGAAGGTGCATTCCTGAAAACAAGGTAAGTAATATTCTAAACCATTGTCACTCTTCTTCTTATGGTGGCCACGCCGGTACTCAAAAGACTTTTTTTAAAATTCTTCAATCTAGTTTCTGGTGGCCATCACTTTTTAAAGATGTTCAACTATTTGTTTCTAAATGTGACCAATGTCAACTCACCGGTAACATTACTAAAAGAAATGAGATGCCCTTGACCAACATCCTTGAAGTAGAAATTTTTTATGTATGGGGTGTTGATTTCATGGGGCCATTTCCTTCTTCTTTTGGAAACCAATACATATTGGTGGTGGTTGACTATGTGTCCAAATGGATTGAGGCCATTGCCTCTCCTACCAGTGATGCACAAGTGGTAATTAAATTGTTTAAGAAAATCATTTTTCCAAGGTTTGGGGTACCAAGGGTTGTGATAAGTGATGAAGGGTCTCATTTCATCTCTAAACATTTTGAAAAGCTTTTACAAAAGTTTGGAGTGAGATACAAAATTTCAACACCCTACCACCCCTAAACAAGTGGCCAAGTTGAGGATTCAAACAGAGATATTAAGGCAATCCTTTAGAACACTGTTTCAACCTCTGGAAAGGATTGGTCAATTAAGCTTGATGATGCTCTTTGGGCTTATCGGACGGCATACAAGACTCGCATTGGGATGACTCCATTTAAACTAATTTATGGGAAGTCTTGTCACCTTCCGGTTGAGCTTGAGCACAAGGCTTATTATGCAATTAAAACTCTCAACTTGGACCCAAAATTGGAAGGTGAGAAAAGAAAGTGAGTTGGAGGAACTTAGGATGGATGCTTATGAGAATGCCCGCATTTACAAAGAAAGAACTAAAAAATGGCATGACAAGCATATCATCCAAAGGGATTTCAAAAGAGGTGATCTTGTGCTGCTATTCAACTCTAGGTTGAAGCTTTTTCAAGGAAAGCTAAGGTCAAGATGGTCCGGTCCATTTCAAGTCCTAATGGTATATCCTTTTGGGACAATTGAGATTTTTTATGAAAAATCCGGACCATTCAAAGTTAATGGCCAAAGGCTAAAGGTTTACAAGTCAGGGGAAGACATTGAAATGGGAGCCGTCTTGGCTCTTGTCGACCCCACTTGAGGAACAAGTTCCTCCTTTTCGTCAAGCTAGTGACTATAAAAGAGCGTTGTGTGGGAGGCAACGCACAGTTTAATGTCATTTTTCTTTATCTTTATTTTGCAGATTAGTAAATGAAAAGCCACATGAAGGATCCTCCACCGGATCCCAACTGAATTTGTGAACTCTCTCCCTCCTTTATCTTGCTTTATTTTTCAAATCATTGGGGACAATGTTCTACCCCAATATGGGGGGGAGTCAATAAAGTGTATAGTCTAGTAAGTGTCGTAGTGTTTCGAACTCCCTTGAATTTTAATTTTTGTTTTGTTTTGTTGCGAAAGGCATGCAAGCAGCTTGTTTTTATTGTGTAAATGTGACAAAAAATTTTTTTGTTAAGTTTCTTCAAAAAAGGTTGTTTTTGTACATGAAAACGATTTCTTGTGTTTTTAGTGTTCTTGCTATACCCACATTAGTTTTATTGTGAAAATTCTCTTTGAGAAAAGCACAAAGTTGCAGTCTTTGAGTAAATGTGTAGGTAGCCATGTTATCTTTGATGATGGAGGCAAGGGAAGAATACAAGGTATGAGCAATGTGTGCAGTGATGAACTACCTAAGCTTGAGAATGTTTTGTTGGTTAAAGGTCAAGTCTCCAACTTGATTAGTATAAGTCAATTATGTGACCAAGGGATGGAAGTAACCTTCAACAAAACTGAATGTCTGGTTAATAATCAGAAAGGAGAGGTGTTAATGAAAGGTACTAGATCTAAGAATAATTGCTATAAGTGGATTCTTTATCAAGAAGATCAAATTTTCGAACGAGCTAAAATGTTGAATTCAAGGTTGGAACATCAGAAGACCTTTAAAGTTCATAACAACCCACATATTGGCTATTTAAATAAGAGGAGAAGGACCTTCTTGGAGGATAATCAGATTAAAGTAAAAAGTAACCCTATTAGGAATTTTGTGGAAAAGAAAATTATTTCTACTTAAGATCTTTTGATTGATAAATATACAGAAATCTTAGATTTGAAGAAGTTTGAGAAGTTAAGGGACACACTGGTCATTTCGCTATATAAGAAGTTATAGTAGTTAATGTATGTTGGGCGTGGAAGGACTTTGTCAGACCCACTCCTCTCATTGGTGCACGTTATTTCAAGAAATCTTTCTAAAATTTTCTTTCAACTTCCAAATAAGCGCAATCATCTCACTCTAACCCCTATTCAACCTCTCTCTTTCTTAAAACTTCCCAAAGCCATTTGCGTTCTTTCCTCTGCAACTAAACACCATCATCTTTTTCCCTTCTCCGAACATCACCAACAACATCTCTTCACCATGAAATTCAAATCGGACATCTCTGCGTTTGAGACAATGATTATCCCTGACTAACAAAATGCAGATTCCTCTGCTCCTAAAATGATCGAGCCTCTCACTACTGTCCATTTCACAAAACCTAAAAATAAAACCACATATAAGTCCGCTGCAAAGAGGAGGAAATCATCAAAGAAGGGAGAATCAAAAGTTGTTGACTTGTATGAAAAGGAGAACCCCTTAAAACCGATTGAAGCTGAGGCCTCTTTGCAAGACATCAAGAACACTGAGAATGCTGAGACTTTCAAGATCTTGCCTGATGTTGCAACACCTGATCTTGATAAAGGTAACCCTGAGGCAACCCTAACTTCTGATATACCTGAATCTGGTAGAAAACAAGGGTTAAAAGACTTGAATGATGCCATAGATAGTACTGAAAACATGGATATTGATCATTCTAATACTGGTAATGAGACCAAAGTTGCTGACTCTGTTGAGAAAGATCGTGTTGAAACTGATGCTCGAGAGGATGTTGGACCGGATGTTGGAACATCCTTGGGCCAACCTGACAACTCAAATGGAGACACTACAACTGGTTTTGGTGGTAAGGACCCTAGTTTTGAGACTGCTCCAAAGAAGGAAGTAAACTCTGGTAACTCTGATGAGAGCTCTTATTCTGAAAAAGGTAAAGAATCTGAAGAAAACTCCAAAAAGATTCAAGAGGAAGAATGTTCTGTTGGCAAGGAAAAGGATAAGGATGTGGTTGATGATCTTGATCAGGATGATGTCCCTCTGGTGAATACTCTTAGTGAGATTTTGGCCAAGAGGTTGAGAAGTAACAAAGGGAAAGCTATTCTCTCTGCAAGTAAGGTTCCCAAGAAGAAAACTACCTCTGTGACCGAAACCCCCAAAAGTAGAACAAAATCTACTATTATAGGTCTCAAGAATGTGAAGATTGCTGCTGGGAGTTCAAGCAAGAGGAAGGTTATCTTCTTAAGTGAGTCTGAGTACAATGTTGAGGAAGATGTTCCAAACATCATCACCTCTATTGTAAAAAGATATGCTGGTAAGAAAAGTGTGCAGATTGTAGAGAATGTGCCAGTTGATAAAGTTTCATTCCATCTTCCTGAATTTGCACAAAGGTGGAAGTTCATTTATCATAAGAGACTAGCCTTGGAAAGAGTGCTGAGTGAGGAGACAGTAAAAATAAAAGTTGTGATGGAGCTTATTGTAACGCCCTATTTCTATTAAAGCGATAATACACACGAATAATATAAATATTCAAGAAATAGACGCTACGTCTTCACATCAAAATTCAAACAACATGCATATATAAAATTCATCAACAGTCGCAGCGGATATAAGTCATACATCACCAAGTATACATGTCATAAGAACAACATACATCCATAAATAAGATCTCCAAAACCCGACAAATGGGAAAAATCTCCATAACATAAATAAATCCATAGTATCATAAAACCGACACCTAATCAGAGCCTAATCTAAGACTCTAAAGAACCGATAACGGAGATTAGCTCCCGCTATCCAAGCAATCACCAAGCAACTCACCGAAAGCAAACTAGTCCTGCACTTCGTCTACCCATTCATACAAACAGGTAGGCGGTCAAAACCACTGGGGGTAAGCTTCACATCAATCATAATCAACACAAACAGTTTAACATAAATGAATCAAATCAAGTCTCAAATAATTAACATGAGTAATTAATTTCCAAAAACACATTCACACAACAATTCCAAATATCACAAGCATGTATCCATCAAACACACTTACCATCAACATTCATCATTCAAACACAATAATTAAGACTCATGCCAATATGATATGCGCCTATACTCGACACATATATGCATGTGGTACCAAATCACCTAAAGGTCGTCACCCATGATGCAACAAAAACATCATATGTAAGATTTTACACCCGTCTTACATTATCACCGAAGTAAAAGAGTAACCCTCCCTTACAACATCAAGACTCAACAAGACTATGATGTATGGACATACAAGCAAAGACTCGACAATGCAAAATAACCTCATAATATTCAAAAATAATATAAAGGATACCCTCCATTTATATTGATCACCTCAACAACAATTGCATTATCAAGTATTTACGTCCACACAATCAATCAAGTCATAATTCAATTAAGAGTCATCACCACATTGTCATCATTCACTTAGCATATATGCAATCACCAACAAAATCACCATCACTTAGCATATATGCATTCACCGACAATATCACAATCAATTAACATATATGTATTCACCAACCATATCAACTTCTCCACATAATTCAATAACAACATACGATTTCTCACATTCCGAGTAAGGGAGAAAATACACCACACTATGATAAACATCATATTCAACACCTAGCAATCATTCACATATCTTCATATAATCATATCAAACTATCCACAAAAGATTTGCCAAGTATTTGGTTTTAAAGATCATTTTCGACAAAGTTCGCCTCTCGTTTTACAACTTTAAAATAATTGAAACAAATAAATCAAAACCAACTAAATGAGGTCCAATGCCTCAATTATGTATACACTTAGATCACATATGAGTGCAGTAGAGTATACATGTGTGTTTCATCGGCCAACTTCGACAAAATCATCAAAATCACAAGTTCGTCTCTCTTTATCACTTTTCCAAAAGAATTCCATTTTCAAAGCAAAACAAGTTGAAGCTCAATGAAACCAATCACAACCATTTTTAGAAATCATATAATAAGTGTACAACCTTAATCCTACTCCATTCCCTCGAGAAAAAAAGTTTCGGAAAAATCGGCGTTCTTGGACAATTTTCAAAGTTAAGTTCAAAATCACAAGATCAAGTCCAATCCCACCTAGGAGATGTTCCAGTAGGTTTAAGATCATAAACAGTGATTAAACAAGTTGAAAAAAGTGTTTTACAAAGCTCGGATTGGTTCCCGGAAGCCCGGAACGAAAATCAAAAGGTGCTGAAGGGCTTGTACGCTTAAGCGTGCAGGGTCCAGTAGCTACCAGTGGCTGTACGCTTGGGAGCACGCTTAAGCGTACAGTGGCTGTACACTTGGAGCACGCTTGTCAACAGTTCTGCACAACAACTTTCGAGTTCTTCCCCAATTTTGATCTCCCAACACCCAAATATGTTTCCAAAGATTGTTTACAGGTTCATAAACTCAAAAGGGCTTTCAAAAAACACATCAAACATGAAATCAAATGTTATTTCAACACAATTCACTAATTCAACCCATTTTTACAAAACCCTCATAACAACTCAATTCATACCACAAATCCGAAATTATGAACACCCAAGGTATGAATCATCAACAACAATACCTCATAACAACAAAAACATCAATCAAACATGATTTCATCAACAATCCATCAACAACAATTCATTTTTCATCATTTATGGGTAAAACACAAGTATACATGTATATACATCATAAACATGTAAAATTCAACATTAACAACTTAATTATCTTCAATTCATATACCCAAACATTGCATCCAAACATAAGCACGAATTTCATCAATTAAAATCACAATAATCACTTTTCACAATTAAGCATTTATGCATAGAATTAAAGAAGAATTAAACTAAAAGATTATGATTGAAATCTAACCCCCTTACCTCAATGAGCAATAATCCTAGCCCAAGATTCAATCAAGCTCCTAGAATCCTTAGCTCCTCTTGGCTCTTCAAGATTCTCAACAACCCTCTTCTCTTCTTCTTTCCCCCTTTCTCTCTCCACCTCTTCTCAAAATTGTAAAATGATTATGTAACCCTATTTTCTTTAATGACTAATACTTATATAGTCTCTACCCAATTGGGCTTAACCCACTTAATGTCTCAATGGGCTCACAACACTTATAAACTAACTCCCAAAGTTTCTATCCACTAACGGTTAAAAGTTATCGAATAATTACCGGTCTAAAACTAATTATCACTACCGAATAATAACTTAGTAAAAATAATGGTTCTCACTTGAAACACTAAAAATAACCCTCACCATAAAATTACTAGTTTACCCCTGCTCACAAAATGACCAAAATACCCCTGAGTCTAAAATGACTATAATACCCTTCTACACCGAAATCCACTAATCCTAACCCAAAATACACACAGAGGCAATTAATCACACACAAGCACAATTAAACACATAAAAACACCTTCTTAGGGATTGATGAAGAAGGTGTTGCTGAGCTAGAGGCAACTGACAATCAAGATAGCAGGGAGGTTACTGCTAATAAGGTGAAAACTTGGCCAAAGAAAGGTAAGATTTCATCTGGAAAGCTGAGTGTGAAGTATGCCATCCTCAATAGGATTGATGCTACAAACTGGGTTCCTACTACCCACTCCTCAGATATTGCAACAGGTTTGGCCATATTTATCTATGTTGTAGGAACTAAAGCTAAGATGGATTTTGGTAGGTATATCTTTGATCAAACTGTGAAGCATGCTAAGACTGATGTTGTTAGACTCCCAATAGCTTTTCCCACGCTGTTGTGTAGTATAATGTTAGACCAACATCCTGGTCTTATCACTGCTGATGACCTACCTAAGAAGAGGGAATCTCATCTTACCATTCACCACAAACTCTTTGGAGATAATCATGTTTCAGACCTTGTTGGAACATCTGGCTCTACTCCTGTTGCAGGGCTCATGACTAAGGAAGAAATCATTGTTGCTTTGAAGGACACCTGTGTTATGCTGGATAGTAGGAAGACGCAGTTTGAGCTAATGATTCATGCCTTAGAGAAGGAGGATCTTGCAAATGGTGATGAACATGCTGAGAGTGACAATAATGAGGATGCTGGCAATGCAGATGAGGATGAAGAAGAGGCTGTGGATGCTGATGAGGAAGCATCTAGGATCAACTTTGAGGCTGCTGAATGATTTGGCTATTTTTTTCTTCTTGCTGTAATTTCAGAATTTCTGATTTGTGGGCTATGCCCTGAATAATTTTGTGCACCTAGTGTGCCTGTTGTCTATAATCCTGATACAATATTTTCCTTTATGAATTCTATGCAATTTGCTTCTGGTATTTCCTAGTGATTCTTTATGATTTTTTGCATGAAGCTTTCTGTTGGCATATTTTATGGCTAAAAAGGGGGAGTAAAATGGTATGTATATTCCCTGTATATGCCTGTAATGTGTGCTATATTGCATTTATTTTGCATATATGCATGTTTTCTGTTGTTGCATTTATTTTGCAACTATATCAATTTTTTTGTGGATGTTGTCACTGATGGTGCAACATCTTGATGAATGTTCTGCGAATCTGTTTTAGTTCTCAGTATTGTTTTGTGTTGTACATGTTCTCTGCTAATGTTCTATTGAATGTTGGAACATGTTTGTGTGACTCTGTGTGACTTTGAAGTCTGTTTGTCTGAATGTTCATGTAGGATGTTTTAATTAAAGTTGGAACATTCATGTACTACCACTGAAGTATTCCTTATCTATGCATTAGGAGTTTCGGGTTTTCAATTTCCTCATATGCATGTGTTCAGGGGGGGTAGTGGAATATGTTTAGTAGTCACTCATAGGTTCTTATATTCAGGGGGAGTGATACTATGTTGTGTGCTTGACTCTGTTCAAGCTGTTTGACAGGATGTGGAGTATGATGTGCTAAACATCTTCCTGTCAGTTCTCTGTAGGTATGGGAAATTTATTTTTTCCCTTACTAATATGTGTGACAAGTACTCCTATCTGATGTGGTGAAGGATGTTGGAACATCCAAACCAGTGTGGGATATTATTTATCCCTGATATGAAGATTGTAGCATAGGAATTTATTTTTCCTCTGCTTTGGTGAGAGTTTATTACTCTCTGTTTTATTTTGTGGAAATTTATTTTTTTCCTGTTTGTAGCATAATAATTTATTTTTCCGCTGCTCTTGTGAGACTATGCTATTATCTTATCCGCTGCTGCATGTCTCTGATATTTGTAATACCTTCTTATCTCTTAACTCTGATGGTTAAGACTATGATGCTTTTTTTTCTTCATGTCTGGTTAGCTCAAGCTATGACTGAAGACTGTGTAAGGTATTCTTTTGTTGTGTGCACACCTCTTAAACTTCTTTGGTGATACTATCTTGCTACTCCTTCTTCTTGGATATGTGTTTGTGATGACTTGAGGAAGTGTATCTAAGGTATCTCTTCAGATTATGTGTACTAGCTATTTTTTCAAAGGGGGAGATTGTTGGGTATTTGTATTGGCTGCATTATTGCTAAAACAAATATCCATGTTTCTGTTGTAGGATACAATGTTCCAACATGTTTCAGGCATCTCTATAAGATGTTAGATACAATGTTTCAACATCTTGGCACGATTCAGTGTGCCTTGTTTCATGCCTCTTTATGCGCACGTGTTATATTATTTAAGGAAACCATATTTCCTTATCTTGCTGACCAAACTACGCGCATATCTGTACAGAATCAGTTGTACTTTTATTCCCAAAGGAGCAATTATATTTTAGGGAATATTTGGATGTGATTGGAAGTTCCGAAAGATGTTCCTACTTCTTAGGACTTTTCTTATTTGTTACTGATTCGTGTTTTGCAGATTAGCTGGACGATCTGCTTTGTTCTGAAGCCCAAACAGGTTAAATGGCCCATGTTGCTTCAATATAAAAGGATGACTTCACGACCTAATTGAGTATTCAAGCCGTCATTCTAAAAAGTCTAGCTTTAGGGTTTTGGGTCGTATGTCTGTCTACTCTTGTATCATGTTGATGCAAGTTTAGTACTGTTTATTATTGTGAGCCTTTCTTGTATCAGTTTGATACATGCTAAGGACTGTCTGTTGAGTTGTAACTCTTGTATGTTACGCCAAAGCTTGTAAGCAAGGTTGTAGTTGTTTGTTTGAAGGTAACTTCACTATTTTTTTGTGTTTAAAGTCTGATAATCACATGGGTTGTGATTGAGTGTAGGATAGTGACATGGGATCTCAGATCTAGGAGTTCCTAGGTTGAAGTCTAGACGGGTAGGTCCTAGATCTTGTGTAGGAAACGAGGTAACTGAGAACATTAGAATAATGACTACACTAGTGGATTTCCTTCTTGGATTGGTAGCCCCCAGAGGAGGTGTGTTTGACACCGAACTGGGTCAACAAACTCATTGTGTTCTTTACTTTCTTGTCTTTTATTTTCCTACGTTTTATTTGTTTATTTGCTTGATGTTGGAACATTAACCGGAACATTCGCCTACTGTGTGTTTGACGTTGAAACATCGCATAAAACATCTTAAAACAAGTATGCTAGAATTTCAAAATGAGTTGAAACAATGCCTCTTAAGTTTAAAAGATAACAAGGTATTAAAAGTTCAATTGGATATGATAATATTTGTTCAAGTGTGCAGAACCATAGTCTATAATTTATACGTCTTAAAACAAAGTATTGGTTCTGGAAGAACATATTAGAGCAAAGGAATTTTCAAGTGAAGCCAAGTTGCAAGTCAGAATATGAAGAAGTCAAGGTCTGAAGATTATCCAGAAGCCAACTGTCAGAGTCTGAAATTCACCCATAGTCTGAAGTTTATCAGAAGTTGAAGTGAAGATCCTGAAGTCAGTTATTATGGTTTTTTGAAGATACAAATACTCAGAAGGGATTAGAATATTGGAGAAACGGATATTCTTAAGAATTAGAAGGCTTTTGATACTTATCCTCAGAGAAATGACAGTGAAGGACAAATAGTAGAATTGTACAACCACTACCTCCACTACTCCATCATTTTCTGCGCATAATACAAGCTACAGTTGTGTCTACGCTGTATTGGAACAGTTAATTCCCTATGAAGGAATGGTTTTTCAAATTATTCCTTCCTATGACATTAACCATATCAAGCAACAAATCAATGTTGATTGATGAAGCTTTTCTAACGACTCTTTGATGTGTTGGCACCTCTACAACGTCTCTTTTATACCTATATATAAAGGAATGAAGAGTTGAAGATTAGTAGAGACTCTGCAATATTTTTACAAGTTCCAACACTCTATCAAAATCAATGTGCATCAAACACTTAGAATTTCTTATAAGCTTTCATATCTTAATAATTCGTAAATCTTAGAGTCTGAACTGTTTTGTATTGTGAACACCACTGATTATATATCAAGTGTTCAACCAAACTTATTATTTGTAATCTGTTTGTTAGGAAGTCTCTTGCTTTTGTGCTTGAGCATAAGAAGTCTCTTTCTGGTGTGCTTGAGCATTTGAAGTCTCTTGCTTGTGTGCCTGAGCAATTGTAATCTTGTGGGATTATAGTGAAAAATCTCCTTGGAAGTGCAAGGGGGACTGGACTACTTCTTGATTGTGGAAGGAACCAGAATAATTGTCTGTGTCTCTTTCTTCTTTCTCTCTCTCTCTCGCTCTCGCTCTCTCTCTCTCTCTCTCTCTCTATCTCTTTTATATCTGCTGCATTTGACTCATAACATTGTTTAAGATTCTGAACTCTATCAGACTATGAACTTTGGACTTAGTTAAAAAGAAGAAAAAGCTAACAAAATTCTACTCCCTTTCTTTTGTTTTTCTCACCTTCACCACCCTATCCTCTAAAACCTCTTCACAAAGAGTGTTCACTAGTAAAAATTCCAACACCTCCTTTCTCCTCAAGCTGATCTTCATCATCAAATGATAGCTCATCACCACCGTACGAGAGCATTTTCCACTACCGTTACTTACATTGGTCTCTTACCGGATGATGAGTCAATAATTACTCTTTAAATTAGTGTCTTTTATTTAATATTTAAGTTTATTTTAATTAGATTTAATATGTTTTTATTTCCTTCTAGAACTATTTTACTTCAATTGCAAGTTATTATATTTCAGGAACAAATATTCAAA
>Ga0228710_1005923_pt1 | contig 18806 bp, 8 predicted proteins | sample MedpolnodulmetaG_FD_177995 | JGI IMG/M metagenome (GOLD analysis project Ga0228710, IMG submission 177995) | Root nodule microbial communities from Medicago polymorpha collected in Santa Monica, California, United States - pink nodules | ecosystem: Host-associated > Plants > Roots > Nodule...
TATTTATACACTAAAATAAAGAGAAGACTAATCAACATGTATAAATACAATTGAATAGAATACTAATAAGCAGGCTAACTAATAGGTTCTAGTTAATGATAATTAAATTAAATATTAACATGTAACACTTAGAAGGGTTAGCAGGCCTTTAGAAGGAGAAACATGAATTAACAAATCATTATTTTAGATGTAACGAACAATGACATTGCTTTCTAAAAGAAGCTCTTTAATTAACATTGTATAAATATGGTACTTCACATAAGGACAATTGATAAGGTTGATACAAAGAAGAGAATCAGAGTAGCACACTATCGGCAATATCAGTATCCTATGCCATGAAAGAGTTTCCAAACAAAATTGACTCTCTCTAATAGTAAGAGCCTCCATGCTTTGCTAATGGAAGTTAAGTACTCAAAATTGGTCATTTGTAATCAAAGAATAAACACTAGACATACACAAAGTTCCTAAAGAATAATTTGACCAAATTCTTCCATCCACTTCAATTTCAACAAATGGAAGGAGGGATCTAGGAATCCATCCAAGAAACTAGCAGTGAGACAATTGCTCAAAATTCCAAATTACGGCTTATCATCTAGGTCAACCATATCACAAACCGCATCCTCACATCATGAGTACTAATTAATAAATAAAAAATTCCCCAAGTTTAGCATAGGAAAAACTAACTTGTATTCTTGAGGAATAAGTTAAAAAAAAACTAAATATATTTTTATTTTTAAATTGTATATTTAATATCTTAAAAGTTTTAAAAACTATATTTTTAATATAAAACATATGTCTTAATTCTATTTTAAGTTCTTTAATCTCCTTAGAGCACAAGTTATCATAACCCGTCTAGTATTAGCATCAACCCACTTGAATTGTCTAAGAAAAACTAGTTGAACGACCATCACCCTACAACTATAGCTTCAAATTAAATATGTTGGTGGGGCAAAGATTTCGAATTTATAATTAAGCTTCAAGATAGTCTATTTTGGAGAGTAAAAGTTGGCCTCACAAATTAAGCTTAAACTTTTGAAGTATTGATCTCTAAAGTATTGCAACTGTACGACTTTAGCTCCTCACATATTTTGGAGAAATTTTGGCCTCTAATATTTATTTTTTTCATTTGTGATTTAGTAGTTCTCTCTATAAAAAATTATAAAATGTATATTAAGGTGATATTATTTATTGATGTGACATCAATACTTTTTTATATTAATAACTGCCAAAAGTTTGAAATTATAATTTTGTTAAATTTTTTGTTGTTCTCATATGTATGTGTTAATTTTTGGTGATTTCAGTTGTGAAAAAAGTCATGTTAGTTATGAAAGTTGAGTGTCATGTCATTAAATAGCGTCATCTAACTTAAAATTTGGAAGAAATTGAGAGGTGGACTATCGAATCACAAAGACGAAAAATATAAATGGACAAAATCGCCCAAAAAAATGAAAGGTCAAAATTGTACAATCATGGTAGGAAATTGCTACTTATGGCGACAACAAGGCTAGCGATGATTTCACGACTATTGTTTACATAATATTTTTCATAAATTATAAGCATTTCCTCCCATGTTTTCTGGTAATTAACAAATTCAATTGACTAAACATTTTTCGTGATTGGCTCAGGATGATTTCTCTCGCAAGAAATAGCATTGCTCATGAAGATATTATATCCAATGAAAAATACTTGTATAATAACAATAATTTGAGCACATCATTTAGGCATACAAACACATCATGAGTGTGCCTAAATGGTTTAGATTATTTTTATAAACACTTGTTATTTAATTATATTTGATTTCTACCTTTTTTCTTTTTTTTTTTTAAATACATGAGTGTGTCTAAATGGTTGTGGCCATCTAAGATTTTATTAATTTAGCAATGAATAATACACAATAATCATTATGTAAAAAAAAACACAATAATTAGATATCGAACTTCTGACTATTTACTTAAAAGGTTCAAATCTTTTACCATTTGAATCAATTTATTGTTGGTATAGTACAAATATAAGAATTAAAATTTAAGAACATGTTACCCAAGAAAATGTATTAATACCAATAAAGATATAATAGAAAAATATTTATTTATTACAATTATAAAATAAGATATTCTTATATGAGACATAAGAATTTCTAACCATTCATCTTATATGAGAAATAGGATTTTTTAACCGTTCAAGAAAGAATATATTCCCGTTGAAAATTCCAAAAGGAATTTATAAACCCACTGATCTCTATTTTTTCATCATTAATAAATCTTTGCTCCACTTGCTGGTCTGATTTGCATGAAGTCAAAGTGTGTGAGCCTCTCGTTGGAGCCTAGGGACGTAAATGAAGTTGACAGGAACGGTCAGTTTGTTTTGGTAAACTTATGCGACAATTAGAAGTGTCATATATGTTTGGTCATAAATAAAAATAAATAGATATTGATATAAAAACTAAAGCAATAGTCTCATAAGTTATAGCTTAACTGGTAAAAATACTGAAATTGTTAGGTCATACGTCATTCGAACCCCGACACATTCACTTTGTGTGTGAGTTTATCTAAAAAAAACTAAAGCAATACAAAGAGAGTAAAAATACAATGAGAGAAGGATTATTATATAATACAAAATAGTTGTACAAATATCATTTATCTAATTATTATATGACCACAGTATGAATTGAATCAACAATTTTGTAGCAGTCTTTACATATCTCTTGGCTGAACTCCGAATCACAAAGGTTAATTTTTTTAAAAACCGAAGAATTAACATAAAAAAATTACCCCATCTCAAATCCAAATATTTAGTTTCACAAATATAGAAATACACATTATCTAATTATTTCCATAAAAAAAATTATTCTCCTTTCCATTTTATATGTGCGCCTAACTTGTTTAGATTTGTGACTATTATGTGCGCCTAACTTGTTTAAATTTGAAAAAAAAAAAAAAAAAAACTTGTTTAGATTTGTGACTATTATTATGTGCACCTAACTTGTTTAGATTTGTAAAAAAAAAAATAAACTTGTTTAGATTTGTGACTATGATACATAAACATTGTCCACTTCCAACACTACTAGAAAATATACATTTAACAAATCGCATGAAGAGATAGGTGACGTTTAAGATGGAGAATTAAACAAATCGTCCACTTAACTACCGCTAATTTGTATTAGAAAGCAATTTTCAGTGGTGTGGTGGATGCTTCCCTTGACCTTGTGTGTTTTTATTTTCTCTATTGGCTGGCTCTTGTGTAATGTAAACGGTAGAGTGTAGTCATAGAGTAACTTCAATTTGTTTTGTTTAATTGTGTGACTAAAGTAGACTTTGGTTAATATTTCAAACTGATTTAAATATTAATTGATTTATATTTAAATATATTTATCTAAGAGTCAATTGAAGAATATAACATGAGGCCAAAAGGGCAGTTTGAAGGTTAAAAAAATGGAGATTTCAAACTAAAATGGAATTAATTCCCGAGGTAATACATTTTTTTTCAAAAACATGTGAATAGTTTGAAATCAGTTTTATGTTTGTATACTTAATTTTGTATATCTTAAAATAATTCTAAATGAGTGTAAGACATAACTTAATTGACAACGTCAATATTGTTAGAGTGGATACATTCATCCAAACTCAAAACGGAGATTTTAGAGTTGTGTGTGCGAATTTTAAGTTGTGCTTACCAATTCATATAAGATAATAAAAAAAAAATCCAAACATGCAATTATTGTTTGTTCATTTTAAGGTGGGCTCTCACAATCGTAACATCTTGATCTTATGGAAAATTATTGGGAACTTCTACGGTACATCTGCAAATTATGGTGTACCGGTACTCTTACTTTAAAAAATCTATAAATTAATTATCATTTTTATGAAATAAAGAACTATTTGTATTTTAGAAAATATCATTTCATAAGAAAAAGTATTACTTCATTGTTTATAAAAATCATAGCAATTTTTTTTACATTTTATTGTAAAAATAATCAAAATTCTCTATTATGAGTACTAAAAATTTTATTTTATTTCGTCGACGTTTTTGATAAATAAGATTTAATTATTATAATTATAGGTGATAGAAAATAATTTTTCTCTTCAAAAAATAACACATTTAACTAGTAATTTAATGATTTGGTGTACCAATACACTCAAATCTTTGGGTGTACCATAGAATTTGCCAAAATTATTACTCCCTCAGTTGTCAATTATAAGCAAATTTTGACATTTTAGGTTCATTCAATTACTGATGTACGCGGTTCATAATATAAATCATATACATTATTAATTAAATTAACCTAAAAAATCAAAATTTACTTAATTGACAACGGAGGGAGTAAGATGGTAATTGACTATTAGTTTTGCTAATATTTGTTGTATCTAATTGGATCGAGGCTCCTTCCTGGTTGGGACCCGAGTCCAATCAAGACCCCATGCAAAACAAGTTTCATATCATCGATTTGCTACAAATCCCACTGGATCACGGTCTGAACATTTAATCTGGACCATCTAGTCCATGTCTAATGTTGTAACCACCCACATATCATTACAAGTGTCCCTTACCTGTCTATGTGAAAGCCTAATAGCCAAAAAGCCTACTTCTCCTTTATAAATACCAATGCACATGTTTCTTGTCAACTCATGTTTCTTGTCAAGAAAAATGTGCATTTACCAGACAATGGAAAACCTATTTTCCATTCTATGCGTTTCTCGTGTATCCTATATTTTTTAAAATACCTTTTATTTGGATTATATAATCCAAACTCCTGATCACGAAGCAACATATGATATTTTAGGCTATTGATCGACGAAATTAGCAAGTGCACAAAATCATAACAAGTAATAAAGTAGTAAGTTTATCGTTCTCCACTAGGATTGTCGTTCAACTTAGCAATTAGCAAAACTTATTTTAAAGGGGAAAATTAAAAGAGAATTGAATAGGTTTGCAGGGTTTACTTAATTGCTGTATCCAATGCAAGATTAAGCTTGTGATTTAGATGATTAACGATGATTAGGGAATCCTTGAATCCCCCTCCGTCTTTGTTGGAATTAACTTAGAAAAAAAATCAGTTTGTGGTGTCTAGTTATGATTTAAGAAAATAAATTTAGAAATCCTTATTAACTCTAACACAACATCTGCGGTTAGATAACCTAGTTATAATTATGGCGTTACCGGAAGAAAGATTTAGAAATTACGAAGTTTCATACTTAATTACATTAACTATAATTAAGAAATAAGCAATTGGAACTGCCATGAAGAAAGTAACAATTTTAGGTTGTCAATCTTACTAATTCGCTACATATCAAGTTTCAAGATTAACGGTACAGATCCTCAATTGAAAAAGCATTAAGCACATGCAAGAATGAATTAAATAGGACACAAGAAAAGCATAAGTAAATGAAAACTTTATTATCTAAAACCAACAAATAAGAAGGGGTTCATCTTAGAACCCTAACCAACGAGGTTTAGTTTCTCATGACAACATACATCTTAACAAAATAATAGGAAAACATACCCTAGAGAGAACAAGAGGAGGATGGAGATCATCTGCCTTGGAACTCTGACGTTTGAGCCTTGCCTTGAACTGCTAGCTTTCTGAATGAATAATAATATGAGCAAGGTCTATATTTATAGTAAATGATTACTTAGGGTTTAAGAGAATAAAACTGAGCTTTTTCTACTGATTTAGCTTGAAAAACAAGCTGCAAGAAATTTTTGCCCGCAATCGTGCATAGGAGGCGCATGAGGCAGCCCCTATGTGCAAAATCTTGCGTTTTTTCCCTGTTTTCGATCGTTCTTTCGTCTAGAAACTCCTAGGAATTTGAAATGAATTTTTCTCACTTTGTATTGTCTTCAAAAACCTTCTAAGAACCACTGATCTTCAATCTTTCTATCCTTAATCCTTCACGTGATTTCTGGATTTGTCGATTTACATGATTTCTCACAACAAAACACATATGGAGTTGTATGATTTTGAATAAAAGTGAATTACAATGACTCTAGTGAAAACAATACAATATGTTCCTCAAACCATTGACAACTCCTCTAATTCACATCTTATTTGATTTCAAATGCAGAGGATAGTACTAAAAACATATCCAAAAATAGCATATGATGCTCCATCATCACAACCCCAAACTTAAACCATTGCTTGTCCTCAAGCAACGCAATAGCAAGAAGTTAGAATTTATATGAATTTAAAGAATAAGAACATACCTTTCTGAAGATTTTTCTCAGATAGTCACTCTTCCCATCATAAAACTTGTTGTATTTTTTATTGTTGAGTTGGCTTCTTTGTGTTAAAACAATATGTTTTGGCAAGATGTTGGACCAGATGTCCTACACCTGTAATACGACATCTTAGATAAGGTGTTGTACCCCATTTAGCATTCTTGGAGTGGTGTATTTTCGTGTGTGGTCTAAGAATATTTGATTGAAGAATTGGTTTATGTTACTTGTGCTCAAAGAAGCGTGTGGTTCTAGAAGCCTTCCTTTCTCGGTTTATATTTGTCGTCTTTTTGAAGTTATTTTAAGTGCTTATTTGTAAAAAGTGATTATTATGATTTTAATTGGTGAAATTCGTGCTTATGCTTTGATGTAATGTTTGGGTATGTTAATTTGATGATAATTAAGTTGTTGATGATGAAATTCTATGCTCAAGATGTGTATATATGTATACTTGTGTTTTCACTCAAAATTGATGAAATATAATGTTGTTGTCAATGACTTGTTGATGAATTCATGATTGGTTGTTGTTATTGCTGTTATGAGATGTTGTTGTTGGTGATTGATGCCATGGGTAATCATAATCATAGATCTTGCTATGAATTTGTGTTGTTCTTGAGAATTTTCATGAAAATTGGGTCAAATGGTGAATTTTGTTGGAATGATGTTTTGAATCAAGTTTCATATGGTTTTGAGTCCCTTTTTATGTTTATAAATGTTTGGACAAACTTTGGGATCAAATTTGAGCTTAGGGGATTCGAAATTGGGATTTTGGGGTGAAAAATGGAGTTTTCCCGAGAGCTATCTGTCAAGGCTCGCCGTGGCGAGTAAGTTGATCGCCATGGCGAGTGATGCAGCTAGCTCGCCATGGCGAGTGATGTGGTCGCCGTGGCGAGCTACACAGTGCACTCGTTTTAGGGTTTTGGGGGTCGATCTGAGTTTTCTAAAACGCTTCTTTCAACATGTTTAACTACTGTTTTCACTCTTGATCTACTGGAACATCTTATGGATTGTGATTGACTTGATTTCGTGATTTGAATTTAACTTTCGAAAAATGTCCAAGAACGTCGATTTTTCCAAAACTTGTTTTTCTTAAGAAAAAGGGATGGGGTTAAAGTTCTATACTAATTTTATGATTTCAAAAATTGGTTGTGACTTGTTTCATTGAGTTTTAACTTGTTTTGTTTTGAAAATGGAATTATTTTTGGAAAAGTGATAAAGAGAGACGAACTTTGTGATTTTGATGATTTTGTTGTAGTTAGCCGGTGAAGCTCACATGTATACTCAACTGCACTCGTATGTGATCTAAGTGTATACATAGTTGAGGCATTAGAGTTTGTTTACTTGGTTTTGGTTCAATCGTCTCAATTGTGTTAAAGTTGTAAATGATAGACGAACTTTGTCGAAAATAATCTTTAAGGCCAAATACCTTGCAAATCTTTTGTGACTAGGTTAGTATGTTTATATAAAGATATTTGAGTGATGAGTAGGTGTTAAATATGATGTTTATCATAGTGTGGTGTATTTCCTCCTTACTTAGATTATGAGAAATTGTATGGGATTGTTGAGTTGTAATGATGTAGTTGTTGTTGACTAATGCATGTATGCTATGTGATGGTGATATTGTTGGTGAGTACATATATGTTAAATAATGGTGACGATGATGGTGAGTATGTTGTTGAATATATGTATGGTGTGTCATATGTTCATGCATAAGTCTTAGGATGTTTACATCCAGTGGAGGTGGTTTAAGATATCTATATCCAGTGGTGTGATTTGAATACTTTGTATTCAATGGTTATGATGTTTTTGTTTCATCATGGGGTGACGACCTGTTGTTGGTGATGGTACCGTGTCCATATAGGAGTTGTGTCTAGGCGTGTAGTACGTTCTTGCATGAGTCCTAATTGTATATGTGGTTGGTGATGTGATTTGATTGGTGAAATGGGTAATTGTGATGTTGTGAACTTGTTTGTGTTGATGAATGATTTGAAGTTGAATTATCCGTTGTGCAATTAACTGAAGTTTAGTTCAATGTATTTTTTTCAAATTGTTTATATTGATTATGATTGATGTGAAGCTAACCCCAGTGGTTTTGACCGCCTACCTGTTTGTATGAATGGGTAGACGTCGTGCAGGAGTAATCTTTTAGCTTTCTTGGTGAGTGCTTGAGGATAGAGGAAGCTATCTCCGTTATTAGTTTTTTTTTGAAGTCTTAGATTAGGCTCTGATTAGGATGTCAGTGTTTATGTTGTACTGGACTTATTTTTGTTGTGAGTTTACCCGAGTGTAGGGATTTGGAGATTTCGTTTGGTGATGTATGTTGATTTCATGACATGTATATTTTGGAGTTGTATGTTTATATCCGCTGCGACTGTTGAGAAATTTTATATATGCATGTTGTTTGGAAACCTTTTGAATACGTAACGTTTATTTCTTGAATATTTGTATTATTCGTGTGTTTTATCGCTTTAATATAAGTAAGGCGTTACATAAACTTGATGAATATTATTGTCTTTGAGTTGTAAAAATCATTTGAAATTAATTATGTCAGTTACTTTCACTTGATTATGTTTTGATTATGAAATGTGGACTAACCCCCAGGGGTTGTTTGGTTGACCGCCTACCTTATTCGTATGGATGGGTAGACGACGTGCAAGAGTAGTTTGCTTTAGCTTGGTGAGTTGTTGGAGGTTAGCTTTGGAGCTACCTCGTTTTGCTTTTGGGAGTCTTAGAGTCGGGCTCTGATGTAGGGGTGTCTGTCTGTTTATTTACATTCATGAGTTATTGAGATTTTATTCACTCAGTATGTTGAGTTGAGATTTTATATTTGTTGATGTAGTATGATTATGTGACATGCTATTTTGGAGATTTTTTATTTTAGCTAATGATGAGATGTTATTATTATTCCACTACGACGTTTGAGAAAATTATTTATGCATGTTGAACTTATAGAAGAAGTAGCATCTAGATCCTTTGTAGAATTGTATTATTTGCGTAATTTATCGCTTAAGGGGTTTAGGGTGTTACAACTATCAACTTTATTCTCCCCATTTAAAACAACATTACTCCATATTACCTCTTGTCATCATTAATAACCTTATAGGACACTAATTCCATCTTACCATTAGCAGACTCCCTACTCTCCACCACAAATACACCATAAACTAGTGCCTTGCCACACCTTCATCGTCCTTTATAAACTCATTCACTTTCATCATCCTTACTTAATTCCATCTATTACCCCTAACATCATTCATTAATTAACACACAAATTTCTATTTCCATTCTATACTCTTAAATCGACCACGCTCTATTTATTTTAACTTAAGGTCGTTACTTCAACATTATCCCTTACTTTAGCTTACGCCTTTATATTTTCAATTAACTTCGTCTTATTTCTTCACCAAGCATCTCCATTACCTGAAATCACTTCACCACCCTACTTGTTCATTTTGGCTTTACACCTTACCATATACGGCGATTCTTCGTCTTAGTTTTAAGCCATTACCTCATCATTACTTCCACTTATAAATTCCTACCTTCATATATTGACTCATCTTCTTCGCCGTCTACAGAGGTCGCTAACACCATAATTTTATTTTAATTAGGTTTGTACTCTTTAATTTTAACTTATGTTATTAGACACAACCTTTACTTAGGTTTCTTCTATTATCTTTGTCTCTTGTTTATGAACTATTCCTAAAACAATCCCATTTTCTTCACTTATCCCCCAAGGTCGCTCCTAGAGTTTTTTAGGTCTTAGGCATAATATGAGAAAAGGGCCCCTTACATAATACGTCATAAATTTTGTTAGCTCATTGTTGTGATTTTCGTTTTTTTTTCTTCGTTTTTCACTACCAAATAAATAATTTTTTAAGGCAACATCTGAAAAGAAATCAAATACACCTAAGAAAAATAGGACATGTGAAGTATATTGAAATTTTAGCACAAGAAAAATAGAGAATGAAATTTTAGCACCTAAGAAAGTTGACATTACTATATTGAAAAATCGAGACTGAAATTTAAGCACCTAAGAAATTTCAACTATATTGATTGAATTTTTTTAAAATCATTTCAATGAATTCAAGAAAGTTGACATTACTATATTGATATAATTTAATTTAATTTTTTGGAACTTTGAAAGAATTTAATCTTTTGGAACCTGAAAGACAAGATTAAGATTAATTTCCGTAGTAAGCTCATTTTCAACTAAAATATAATTTATTTTGATATAAAATCATCTCAATTTCTTGGATAATAAATATCACCAATATTTTTAATATTAGTGAGACACATTATCATAAACAAAGGGCCAAAAAAATATCACCAATTTCTACGATAATATTTATTTTTGGCACATTCTTAAGAACAACCAATTTTTTTATTAGGAGGGTGTGTACAAAAACCTTTGTGTTCAACGGGGGTATATATAGAAAATCACGCAAAAATGGCCAAAAACATTAACAAAATTCAGCCTAGCCCTTCAACATTCTCAATAATTGAGGCCTTTATGTGAACTTTTCTATACATACCCCATATAAACCAAATATTTCTATATACACCTCCCACCATATAAAAAATTTAGGCCCCCTACCGGCATGGGCCCTAGCCCTTCGCACACCCGGCCTATGCCTAGGGCCGGCCCTGCCTATCCCTTATCTTCCTTCTCATTCATCTTACTCTATTCTATTAGATTCCTATCCTGACTCATCACTCTTACTACTCCTCACGTCATTCAACCTAACAACTTATCCCTTATCCCAATTTCTTTCCGCTTCAACCTAACAACTTTCCTAAGTTCACACTCATCATATAGTTTCATCGCTACATTTATCCCTTACTTTAATTTATTATCATTTTTATCTTTATTAGTTGATGAATAACCCACTTACAACTCTCTTTACTTTCCCTTTAAGTTTTTCATAAGTATATTTTATTACGTCGTTCATCATCGTCATATGACATTTATACTATCATCATACCTCATCATCTTACAACATTAACATCTCGTTCATCGATTAACATCATATCTATATATTATAGTTCACATTTTCGTTAAATCAAAATCATGTTTAGAACCCACACCCATCTTTAGTTTTATTTCCCATTTCCTATGTCCTTTGTCCTTGTGACATGTATTACCCTTAGTTCTTGGTCTTAAGATCTTTATCACTCCATTTTTCATTCCTCATAGTGTCTTCCCCCTATTATTTTAGGCTCATCAAGTTTAGTATCCTATCTTCATATATAGCTTCATCGTTACTATCTTCTATTGTCTTAAGCCACTATCACCGGTTCATATTTTAGACTCACCATTACCTTGAGGTTATCACTTCTATTTATCCCTCAACAAACTTCCTAATTTAGATATATAGCTTAAGGACCCTTACTTTTACTTTACATGTTAACGGCTTTCTAAAACTCACTATTGCTTTCATAGACGTTTTCAGAGTCCACTGAAAGGGTTGTGCTGAAATTTCCTGAAAAATGCAGCATGACCCATGTGAAGTATTTTGATCATAACTCATGTTATAGATATCTAAATGGAGTCAAACAAAAGGCTAATGAAACATAACATCCATTTCTACAACTATCACGAAGAAACTTAAACCCAATTCGGAATGGAAATGGGTGGAAAAGTTGGTTTTCCTAAGCATTGGAAGGGTGCACGACCGTGTTGACTCATGTGTAGTATTTTGATCATAAATCAAGTTGTGGATATCCAAATGAGGTAAAACCAAAAAAAATTGAAATCTAAAATTTATATCTACAACGTTCATGAAGACACCTAAGCTTGATTTGGAACAGAAAGTGGTCCAAAAAGTGGTTTTCCTAAGCATGGAAAGGGTGCACGACTGTGCTCCCTGGGGGCACTACCGTCCTCCCCCAAAACAAGAAAATAGGCCACAAGCTAAGCATGGTCGCACTCCCAAGTAACACATCCGTGTGTGCATGTCAGACACTAGAAATTGTAGTTTTGCTGCGATTTTACTTAAGGAGACTTCCCAAACCCTGTTTTCTACCTAAAACTCACCAAACTCATCCCTAATCATCACCCTAAGGTTACCCTATCATCCAAACACTAATTTTCCATTAACCTACCGAATCACACGCTCTTTTCATGGTCAATCCTTAATTCAAAAACCCTAAACCAGATTCCCTAAATTTTAATCTTTTAACTGCAACATTACATCTGTTCATCATCATTTTCTCATCAAATTTTACAACATAACAACAACATCATGTTAAGAATTAAACAACCCCCATCATATAATAAGATACACTAAAGTGAAATAATTCTCCCCTTACCTCAAATTCTTCGAAAACGCAGCGCTTGGTTCTCTTCTCCTTAGCTAGGGTTTCCTCCTCTCCTCTCTTCTCCTATTTCCTTTTCTCCGCACCTATAATTAATTGTCCTATTCTCAACTTACCATAATTTTACTTCTTCCTCCCCCACTTATTTTATTACTTCTACTCTGCACCTCCCTCTTTTATTTTCTCATCATATTAATCCTCATCAACTATCAATCACAATAATAAATAAAATTTCGTCTATTTAACCTTATTAATTTAATAAAATAGAAATTCGGGGTGTTACAAGTACTCCAAAAGGAAAGTCTGAATGGTAGGTCCTTGTTCAGAGAAGAAGTCACTAAAAAGAGAGCATGTTCCAACAAGTGACTCTATGTTATATGTTGAGGATTATGTCATGGACATCATGTCCTCGAGTAGAAGAGAAGTTGGTTGGAAGAAGATCCCCGTGAATGTCCCCTCTACTCCCCTAGATATTGTGTCTTTTCACTATAAAGTAAGTGTTCAGAAGTGGAAGTTTGTCTTTTAATGAAGATAGTTACTGTATTGGTAGGTCCCATGAGAAGTTGGTCAAGGAGTTCATTGTGAATTTAACTATTGAGTGCAATGTTGAAGGTAGGAAGGAGTTCATCAAGGTATATGTGAGAGGTAAATGTGTGGATTTTTCCCTTCTATCATAAATAAGTATCTGGGCAGAAGTGAATCTGCTGTGTTGGAAAAAGTTGCTTTTATGGACAATATTACAAAGGATATCACGGGTGGAGAAGTGAATGTGTGGCTAGATAAAGATTTACTTTCTTGTGGTAGTTTGAGTGTAAAGTATGCAATTTTGAACATGATTGGTGCAGCAAATTGGGCACATTCAAATCATACCTCTGGTATTACAACTGGGCTAGCCAAGATGATTTTTCTCATAGGAATAATGGCCAAGTTGGATTTTGTTGAGTATGTTTTTTTTTATCAAACTATGAAGCAAGCTGAGACTTATGGTGTGAAGCTTCCATTTGCTTTTCGTAGTCTAATCACTGAGATTATTCTGAGTTAACACCCTGAGATTCAGATGAACTCCAGAGCGAAAGGGAGTGTCTCTGACTTTTGACTATAGGTTGTTTGTCAGACCACGTGTTCCAGACATTGTTATCTCTTGTAGTCTGTAATAGATGTTTCCAAGAATATTGTTTTTCTTATGCCTTTGTTAAATTTTGCAAACAAGGATGAGAAATATGTGTTATGAGTGATGACTCTGATGTTTGATGTTTTGGATATGGTATGTTCCCTCCGCTGCTAATATATATCTGACGCGAGGTGTATGTTGGATATGTTATATGCTAGATGGTTTATGACTATGAGCCATCTCTCAAGATTTTTGACATTTGCCAAATTATGCTAAAAGGGGCCGGGGAGTAATATGTGTGTATGTTATGATTATGTGTCCCCTGACTTTGTTTATGACACTTGATTGTTCGCTGGAGTTGGTTATGGTATCACTTTATGTTTTTGTTCCAAGATGTTATGGTATTGTGAATAAAAGTCCATATATCCATTTTATTCCATGGTATTATGTATGGATGTGTAGCAGTTTTTCTAGGTGTGTTATCCTCCACACATACTTTATGTTGAAGAATTGTTTTAGCCAAGATTTGCTAAAGAGGGAGATTGTTTTATTTTTTATTTTTGAGTTGACTTCATTTTGTTAAAACAGTATGTTTTGGCAAGATGTTGAACCAGATGTCCTAGACATGTAGTATGACATCTTACATAAGGTGTCGTACCGTATTTAGCATTCTTGGAGTGATGTATTTTCACGTGTGAAATAAGAAGATTTGATTAAAGAATTGGTTTATGTTACTTGTTCTCCAAGAAGTGTGTGGTTCTAGAAGCCTTCCTTTGTCGGTTTATATTTGCCGTGTGTTTGAAGTTATTTCCAAAATAGATTTGGGAAAAATATATTTTATGAAGATTGTTGCTGTCAATATAAAATATTTGTTTCAAATATATTTAGTGCTTCTAGAAGATTGTTGCTGAAAATATATTTATGGACAACAAATATATTTTTGTACCATATGAAGGAAGATGTGATGCAAATATATTTTTAGAAGGAATATTTGGAGCAAATATATTATGGCTTGTTGAAGAAAAAATCCCAGCACATGGATTACTATTTAATGAGACTCAAACCATAGTTTCTAATCACGAAACCATAATTGTTGAATTGAGTTTTTAGGGTTTTTGTTGTTAGGCTTTGTGTTTTTTTTTAGGGATTAATGTTAGTATTTTGAAAATCATCACGAGTTTTCAAAATCTTATTATATCGATCAATTTTCTTATAGCTCATAACATAAAGATTTGCTTCCGCATATATAATGAAATAAAATCTGCATCAGACGTGGTGCAAATATTCATCAAATTTTTGCTTCTAAAAGAAAAAAATATCATAAACATTATATTAATATTATGTCCTTAAAAAAATTAAAATTATGTGTACTATACAACTTTCGATTTGGACTACCACTATTGTCGGCTTAACCGTCTTCAGTGTCTGTATACAATACCTTAGCTTGCATTTTTTTTTTCTGTTTCGTTTGGTTTTTCTAGCTGCATCTATAACTATGTAAACTCCTTATAAATCTGCTTCTGATACGCCTTGTATTGAAAGGACTTATTCACTTTTTTAATATATTCAATTTTGGCTTTTTTTTTCAAAGAGTCATAATTTTCATTTAATATTTTTAAATATTTAACAATATCATGAATGTAATTATTTTTACATATAATTACTGTAAATATTTAATATTTTTAAATATTTTCGTGAGACTTAAGTATAAATTATGTCACCAATAATGGATTAGTCCAAATGTCAAGGGACTTGGGCCCCTTAAGCATGTGGTTAAGGGTTCGATTCCTTCCTCATGCACATGAAAATAATCTGGTAGGAAGAGGATAACCCACCTTGTGAAGCCTCTACCTATAATTTTTTATGATGTTAGCCTTTTTGTTTCTATATATGTGTTATTTAGATTAGATCCTGTTAGTCTAGCTTTTCCTTTGTAGATTTTGTAAAAGCACCCAAGTGAAACTATTAGAATCCGCTCATCTGTGTCTTTTCTCTGCATGAATCGATTCACCCTTGATTGAATCGTCACATCTTAGTCTCTGACTTGATATGAATCGGTTCATGATGATTATGAATCGATTCATGTTTAAATCGTATCAATCATCCTTGAGTCGTATCATTAAACTCTCTGACTCTCTAAATTGATTCAGATCAATCTTGAATCGATTCAAATCTTCATCTGGGCAGCTTGAATCGTTTCACTCATCACATAACTTGCATCAATCTTCATAACCTCTCCTTGTTTCTGGGCTTGTGCTTCTCAGTAACTGAATCGATTCAGTTGTTAAATGAATCGATTCACTCAGTTATTTTTATAAGAAAATTATGTCTTGCTACTCTTCACTATATAAACCCTTCTCCTCATAACTCCCAATTCATTGAATCATTTGCAACTATTCTCTCTAGGTCTCAAAAACTTATTGTTCATACATTCTTCAAGATTAAACACTTTTTCTTAGAATCACTTTGTACATTGAGTCACATTGATTTTCTAGGGTGCTAGTAGGGATTGTAAGTTGGTTCTCTCAAGAAGATTGATTGGGCTTAATCAAGGCTTCAAAGGGAGTGAATAATCTCATTCCACCTCCAAAGAACTTGGGGTCTTTCTAACCGTTATTGAAGTCGAAGGGGGTTCGTTTACCGGACGTAGCATCGAAGACTTGAGTGAAGATTTCGAAGGGGTGCACGGGTAATCAAGGATCCGAAGATTCAATGAGCACCAAATTAAAGGGTTGCTTGGAGTTTGGGGGAGTGTTTGCATGGGGATTGAAGAATTAGGTTTAATTTCAAGGAACTCTTGTAAACACATTGTAATCAACATTTGTTACTTAGTGGATGACCTTGGTGAAGGAGTACTTCATCAAGAAAAGTAGACGTAGCTCTAGCGAGGATGAGAAAGAGCGAACTACTATAAAAATATCGGTGTTATCTCTCTTCCCTATCCACTTTACTTTTTACTATTGCATGTGATTAATTGAATAATTGATAAGATAATTGCTAGTGTTGATCTAAGTTGTTTTTTCTTTGAAAATTAATCTAATTCATTGAATTCAGTTTTATATAATTTGCTTAGATCAATCGATTGCAAAATCTATTCAATTCTTCAATCACACATGTATTGTGTTTTAATTTGATAGCATAGTATTTTTGTTCACCTAGGTTTGGTTTGAAATTGTTATAAGTTTTGTACATTGTTCAAGGTTGATTAAAGTTTGATTGTATGATACGATTTGTATCGTGAATCTCTCAATTCTAAGATTAAATCTAATTGCACATATATTTGTCTTTTTGATTCATTGTTTGTGATTGTTCGAGCACGATTCCAATAGTCAATCTTGTTAAAATTGATTTTCAATAAAACTCCGGAAAAACCTTTTAAAAAGTTATTCACCCCCCTCTAGCTTGTAACCTAATAGCCATACAGACCAACACCTTGTACGCCCTACAAATTTCTTAACGGAGATTAGTCATTGCTAAGTGGTGGTAGAAACTTCGAACCATGATATCATGGTAACAAAAAAGAAAGTATATTCCTTAAAAAAAAAAGTTCAAATCATGTAAAAAAAACTCATAAATGCTTCAAATCATTATGTATATACCCGCTTATTATCATATTTATGTTTTTTTAGGGACAAATTTATGTTTTTCATAATTCATTAAATACACCATTTGCCAAATTCATTAAGTTTAATAAAATCCTCTCAAAAAAAAATCATTCTCGTTTAATTTTTATTTTATTAAGAGGAAAAGCAAGAAAAGACTAAGTAATTCGCTGCCTTAACGCTCCAGAGACATCCCAATGTAAAATGATATCTAATTGAGGAGGAGGAGCTGTCCATATTTTCAAGGAGTCGGTGTTGGTAGCACCAAACTTGGCCAACCAATCAGCACATTTATTGCCTTCTCGTACATTCTCGTTTAATTTAAAAATTCATTATTCATATTAATTATCTATATTAAGCACATCAATTACATTAACATGAGGGGCAGCCGCAGCCCAAACCCACTATGTAACCGCCAACTTGCAAGCATTCTATTTGTTATTGCATCTTCATTCTTTCTTCTATTTTTCAATTACAATTTTTCAACTTTTCTTGAACCGAATCATATTCAATTCTCTCTTCATCTTCTTTCAATCATGCTTGAATACTTTGAATGAGGTTTTTGCTTGTGCTGCCTTTTGTGGAGAAACGAAAAAAGAAAAGGAAAATTGAAAACCGAGGCCATCGTTCTCGTCTGGCTTTTTTGTGAAGAAAAGAACTAAAGCCGATCTAACCCGTCAAACCTCCTGAACCGCCGGTTTTGTCCCGTTTCACCGGTTTCCCGGTTTGTTTTCCGGTTTTATGACATAACGGTTTTCAGGCCATTTCAAACCAGACATGGGTCCGGTTCACGGTTAGACCTGTTGAATTGGCCGGTCCAATCCGGTTTTAATTAACTTGGTATTATCATCTCATCTTTTATTCTTTTATTATTGATGTATTTGCTTTATTTTAGTGTTATTATCTTTTTTTCTTTTCTTTTCTTTTTATTTTCTTGGGTTAATTAAGTAAATGGTCCCTGTAAATATTCAGAATTTTGTTTTTAGTCCCTATAAAATAAGATCACATTTTTTAGTCCTATAAAATTTTCCATCAGCATTTTTAGTCCCTATAAAAAATTTCCATCAGCTTTTTTAGTCCTTGTCAAAAATTTCCATCAACGTTTTTGATCCCTAAAATGCTTAAAGAAAATGTCACAGAGACTAAAAAGTGTGATTTTATTTTGTAGGGACTAAAAATAAAACTGTAAATATTTATAGGGACTAAAAACTTAATTAACCCTATTTTCTTTTATTATTTATTTACTTGCGTTTTTTTTATTTAGTATTTTTATCTCATCTTTTTTTCTTTTCCTTTTATTATTTATTTATTTGCTTTATTTTAGTTTATTTAGTGTTAATATCATATCATTTATTTTATATCTATTTACCATTTTATTTTCTTGCTTATTATGCTTTAGAATGTATTTAGGGACAAGTGTAAATATAAATGAGAATATTGCATTGCATACATATTTATTTATTCCGCTTATTATGCTTTAGAATGTATTTAGGGACAAATGTAAATATAAATGAGAAGCTTGCATTGCATGCATATTTATTTATTCCGCTTTTATGCACAAAAAACGC
>Ga0228710_1005924_pt1 | contig 18802 bp, 17 predicted proteins | sample MedpolnodulmetaG_FD_177995 | JGI IMG/M metagenome (GOLD analysis project Ga0228710, IMG submission 177995) | Root nodule microbial communities from Medicago polymorpha collected in Santa Monica, California, United States - pink nodules | ecosystem: Host-associated > Plants > Roots > Nodule...
ATTGTAGATAAATAGGTCCCTTTTCTTCATCACCTTAAAGTCATTTTTTTTTTCAAAAAAAGCAAGCAAGTTTATAGCACAAAACGTTAAATAAAACCAGAGGCTCCCGTAGAGTACTACGGACATAAAGGGTGCTAACACCTTCCCTTTATGTAACTAACCCCCGAACCCAAAATCTTTTCAAAGGGGTATTTTGAACTTTTTTCCCCTTTCTTTTTTAAAATTAAATGTTCAGTCGTGAAATAAAATAGTGAGTCAAAAGCTAACCAAATAGCCTTGATCTCCGAAAAATGGCGCGACAACATGATATTGTGACCGGGATTCGAATCTCAACCCTTCTACTTGTGTGTTTTTAAAAAAATAATAATCGTTGCATTGATATTTACATTTATTTTAAGATAAAAAAAATGCTAAAATGACAATTAAAATGAGACGAAAGAAGTTTAATTTCCTTTTTGATGCCACGTCGTCTATTTACTAATCATTATGCGCCATAATAATTCTTCCATGTCATGATTTCTCAAAATAAATAAAAAAATCAATTGGAAATGAAAATTGAAAAGGATTCTACTATTAAAAAGGAGTTGTAGAAGTCGAGAAGTTAATACCAACAATAAATTGGTCCAAGTGGTAAGGGATTTTGACTCCTAATTAAGTATATGGTCAAGTGTTCGATTCATGACTCATGCATTTGAAAAAAAATCTTCTCAAATGGAATCTTCGTACCATGGCTCATGCACATCGAAAAAATCTTCTTAAGTGGCTGAAAACTTCGTACCAGTATCATGGATGGTAACAAAAAATAGTCGAGAAGATAATGCACCATATATGTTGTCATTTAATTTCCTATAACAGTTCCCGCAAACGCCACTATTGTCATCCTTGTTTTTTTTTCTTCCTTTTGGCTTTGTTTGTAAGTTTGGAGGGGTGAAAAATATGAGGGAAAATGGAGAAATTATTTCAAATTTTATAAAAGATAGTTTTTTAGAGAATGGCAAATTAATGCATATGATTACTATATTTATAATTTAAAAAATAATATAACAACATAAATTAAATTTGAAGAATTCATATAAATCTTCCAAAACTCTGCTCAAATACAATTTTTTAGTTCCCGAAATGAGAAAAGTTTAGTATTATGAAGAAAAGTTAATCCCTCAAAGCTCTCCCATCCCATTTTTTTCTGTTTCTTTCACTTGCTCATTCCTTTTTTTCCCAACACTTCCCCTCCCTTCTCCTTCAAACTCACAAACAAAGTCTAAGTTGCAAAGTTGTGTGCAACAGCTAAATTTTAATCTACAAGAGTTTTTCATGTGTCCTTAAAAGGTTGCTTAAACATAAACTTCACCTCTTTATTTCCTATCGTGGGTTCCATTCACTATTTCATTGTGTTTTCGTTAATTAGCTGAATGTACACTGACTAGGATACCGTTACCCGTGCGATGCACGGCTAAAACTACCTTTGATTGAATTATACGAAACATTGTCAAAATCAAATATATTTATGTAATATTTATTTTTATTAATTTAACGAAATTATTCATCACTTCAAATAATATGAAGAATGAAAATGAGATTTAGATGCATTAAAGTTTGGGTGATTAGTTGACAAAAAAAAGAAGTTTGGGTGATTAGACAAAAACATATCATTTGATCAAATAATATCTTTTACATAAGTGGTACATTAATTTTGCATGTCCTCGAAGATAAATACATTCTAATGTTAAGTAGGAATATGATGCAAACTGTGAGAGATTACGTTGGCAATCTAAAGGGCATAACTATCTCAAATACATAGGAAAATATCATATCATATAAAAAAGAGCAATGTTATTTGAACAACCTTTTCTTGTGACAACTTGTTTGACAACCAAATTATACAAAGAAATTAAGGTAGTGACACAAAAATCAAAGCAATAGATAGAGAGAAAGTAGAAGGACAGTGTGAGTATGAGACAGAAAGTTGTCACAAAAATTGTCAAAAAATGGTTGTTCAAATATCATTTCTCTATAAAAAAAAATACCCAATTGTCATTAGAAGATCTACAAAGGCATGTCAATCCATCAACCGATATTTTTTACATTCATATGACATTCCACAAAATAGATTACACAATTATATTTTAATTAATTGATTCGTCAATGACAATTATTTAAAAGTGGTACACTAATTTCGCACATCATGCAAGATATCCACATGTTAAATATGAATAGGATGCAATTAATAAGAGATTACACCGTGTCTTCAAGATATCAACATTCATAACAAATATTATTACATGCCCCATTTTGTATACTCTCGAAGGTTGTTGTTTTTTTTTAACCATTTTGGTTATTTTTTCTTTTGTTTATATGGGTCAGGTTTTACATGCCCCAATCTTTTGTACTATTTCTCGATTTTAATCTACTTACAGTGTCGTATATTTAGCATATGTTTGGTTATAATTATGTTCAATGTCACCGCAAGTATCATACCATGATGAAGTTGGAGCCTGTTTTGTTAGTAATCTCACAGTTGGTCAATGCTATCATATACTGTTTCCTTTAGCATTGACTTAAATATTATATTGAGATTTACTGGTTATTTTAAAAAATATCCAACATTCCATGATAATATCTTGAGTTTGATCTTAAGTTTTAACTTTTGTATGATTTGGCGGAAAAAAAAATAAAGCCTTACATGACAAATAAAGTAAACTAAGATGTTTTTTCTGATGTCAAGCTTCAATTTCAAACATATATCTATATTCTTCTTTTTGTCCAAGGCTTTCAATTGTTTTTCAATGTTCGGATCCAACGCTTAATTATTACCATAAGATGAAGGTACCCTTCATTTCTTTTACAAATGCCTCTAAAGGTCAATAGATGCAAAGTAGCAGCATTGAAGAAAAATGCACGGAAAATATTTGACTTCACTTACGTAATTTAAGCATAAAGAATGAATTTTAGCTTGTATGAAGAACAAAAACTATCATATGTAAATAAGAAACTCATAGTTTTTGCATTATAATTACTCTATACAATTTAATGAAATAAATAAACCAACTTTTTAGTGTTTAAAGAATAACAATAAGTTAGGCGGGCTGGACTGTTAGCCCGGGAACCCATACAGAGCCGGGTTCAGGCTCTATTATTCTAGCACATATTTAAAGAGGGCTTTTCAGCCCGTCCCTAAAAAGCATGTTACCCGCTTGGCTAGCCCAAAACGGGCTGGATAACCTGTTTTGACAACTCTAGTTGTGTGTGGTTGTTTGCTTTGGATTATGGTCGTAATAAGTTGTTTTGCATAAATAAGATGTTTTGAATAAGCTGTTTTTGAAAAAGAGGTCGTAATAAGCTGTTTTACATAAATAAGTTGTTTAGAATAAGATGATTTTGAAAAAGAGATCGTAATAAGTTGTTTTGCATAAATAAGTTGTTTTGAATAAGCTGTATTTTTAAAGGAGATCATAATAAGTTGTTTGTCATAAGATAAGCTATTTTGAATAATCTGTATTTTAAAAAGAGATCATAATAAATTGGTTTGCATTAATAAGATGTTTTTTAAAAAGAGAATGCAATAAGCTTTTTTTTATTTATAAATAGACTGTTTTGAATAAGTTGCTTTTTAAAAAGAGATCGTAATAATTTGTTTGTCATGAGATAAGTTGTTTTGAATAAGCTATTTTTTAAAAAGAGACTGTAATAAGCTGTTTTGTATAAATAAGTTGTTTTTTAAAAAGTGATTGTAATAAGCTTTTTTTTATTATAAATAAGCTGTTTTTAAAAAATAGATCGTAATAATTTGTTTTTCATGAGATAAGCTGTTTTGAATAAATTACAAGATAAATTACAAAGTATAACACAATGTTTTTATTTTAAGAGGAAAAAAGGGTAAAATAGTAAAATTATAACATAAGTCCTTCATCTCCTTTTCTTGTTGGTTTTTAACTCCCAAACAAGGGGAAGGTTTTCCTTCTCTTCCCTCTTCCCTCCTTTTCCTTCCCTTCCCTTCCTTAGCCTTTCCTTTCCTTCCCCTCAAAACTCGCAAGCAAAGTCTAAGATAGTGTTATGTTTTCCTCCTTATCACTTCATTCTCTTCCTTGTTGCTAACCTTAGTTTTTGGTATAACAATAATGGGGTTCCTGAGCATCACACTTTCTCATCTTGTAAATAACAAAGACTATATAGATGAAAATCCATAAAACCAAAGTTTTAAGATTTATGTCAAAATATGTTGAAGTACTTGAGCTTCATGATCAGAGTTGATGAGTAATATGCTTTTGTAGGATATAGGGGAAGTGAGTATGACAAACATACTGGAGTATTTGATCATACACAAATGCATATTACAACTATCATACACAAATGTAAAGGACATTCAATAAAGTTTTTGACATCGATTATTACCAACCATAAACATTATTAGGAACATCATGCATCTTATTTGGAGATATGAATTCTATTTGCTACTTTTATCAAAATCATTCTCCAAATCAGGAAATTAAACATTTGTTAACATGTATGCTTAGGCAATAATATATTACGGACGACGAATGAAAGAAATCAAGCATAAGTCATGTTTTCTTCCTACAGTAATCCCAAATGACTAAGTCATATCCAATTCTTCATTCCATTGGGAAGCTTCCAATCGAAGTGGTAAAGTAACTGAGCAAGAGGTAGTTCTATGTTGGGTAAGGCAAATGCAATGCCCGGACACATCCTTCTTCCAGAACCAAATGGTATGTATTCAAAGTTTGTGCCTTTGAAATCAATTGGACTATTAAGAAATCTCTCGGGTTTAAAGCTCTCAGCTTCGACCCAATACCTCGGATCTCTTCCAATGGCCCAAGCATTAACAATGACCCTTGTCTTACTATCGATATCATACCCATTTATTTGACATCTCTCTCGATTTTCTCTTGGGACTAACAATGGCGCGGGAGGATGTAGCCTCAATGTTTCTTTGATGATAGAATTTAGGTATGTTAGTTGGTGCAACTCTGTCTCATCAACATACCCTTTTCTATCAAACACTCTTCTTACCTCAGCTTGTGCTTCTTCCATTATCTTCGGATTTTTTACCATCTCAGACATCCCCCAAAGTACAGCTCCTGATGATGTTTCGGTACCACCAACGAACATATCCTGCAAATGGATTAATGGTTATAACCTAATCTATAATTTAAACCAAACACATTTTCTTCTATATAACACAACCAAAAAATATGTTAATAATTTGATGTTCTCTCACAAATACTATGGTTAGTCAAGATAGTATTTTTTTTTTTTGGAAATTTTACATTTAAACATGCAAATTTATGAACTAGCCTTCAAATTGTGAAAATAATTGTAGATTAACCTGGATGACTGATTTTATATTGTCATCTGTCAAGGGATGTTGTGAGTGATCATTTTCTTGTTGAATCTTGAGAAGAACATCTACTAGATCATCATCCTTTCTTGCTTCCCTTTGTCTGCTTTTGGGATCATCAATGATGTCTTGCAATATCATATCAGTCTCTCTCAGAAATTTCTCAAGTTTTTTCCTCGGCCTACTCAACACTTGAAGCACTATAATAGAAGGATACAAATCTGCAATATTAAATCCACCTAATAGTTTCACTATTTCCTCTGATGCTGACAGGAACACTTCTTCATGTCTATTCCTTTTCCCGAAAGCTGCACGCGCGGTTATCCCATTTGTCAATGAGATAATCTTCTGAGTGAGATTAACAACAAATCCTTCTGTTCTAAATATTGATTTAACAAGATCTGACACCTCTTCTTCTCTAATGGACCTATATGATTGGACGCGCTTTGCAGTTAATAGCTCAAAAGTACATATCTTTCTTAGTTGCCTCCAATGTTCTCCATATTTAGAGAAGGCAATATCTGTACCATTGTAACTCCACATTGTTGACAAAAGATGGTTTGGCCTATCACAAAAGTTGATGTCATGTGTTTTCATAATCTCTTTGGCCATTTCTGGAGAACTAACTATTATGTATGGTACATCTCCTAGCTTTAGGTGCATTAAGGGTCCATATTTCTCTGCCAAAATTTTGAGGCGTTGATGGGGCAGTGACCTGCTCATAATCTGATGTATGTTTCCTATGAGGGGCATTGTCCATGGTCCTGGTGGCAAATTAACCGTGGAATTGTTACCACTCCATCTTTTAACTATTTTGAATAGCAATAACAGGAAGAGAAAGGAGGAAATAAAGGTAATATTAGAAAAAAGGTTATGAAGCTCCATAATGGTTGCTTAAGCTAGGAGGAATTAAATAAGAATTCCAAGACCAAGGTATTTATGCAAAAAACTTGCATGATGATATGCATCTTGAAGACAATGCACATGTTAAGAACTCCCTTCATCCTAAATTATAAGTGGTTTTAACAATTTCATAAAAATTAAGAAAGGTAATTAATTTTGTATAAAAAAGAAAAATTATGTGCTATTTTATAAAATTATTTTTCATTAATGGCATGTGAGTGATAAATTAATGAAATGAAATAACAGAGTAATAAATAGTTATAATAGAAAAAAAATAAGATTTAATGTTTTATTGATATTATAAAATGACTAATATTTTTGGAGAAATATTTTTTTCAAAACGACTTATAATTTGAAAAGGATGACATAATACTTTATCTTTTCCATGATAATTGTCAAAGAAGCTTCAGACCACACCTACACTGCGGTAGCATTTGTATGACATTGTGGTTAATGACATTGACCAACCACAATATCATATGTGGTTTTCTTCTCTCTTTTATAATATATTTTTGTTTGTTTGTACATTTGTGACATTGTGGTTGGTTAATTTCATTAATGTCACCAACCACAGTGTCACTCCAGTCTTATCCCTACAATCACTGTACAAAGCTGATTTTGAGAATTTGTCTTGTTATGCTTTTTTTACGGTGATTTGTCTTATTATGCTGGAAATATATAATATTTTATCGAAAAAAGACTCAAGTTCCATATCAAAAAAGACTATATTTAAAAGAAAAATCTCACAAACCCATTTTTTTATTGATGAATTAAGTCTACAGTAATTAAAAAAGGAGAATAAACAAAATATTTTATTAAAATTTACGAAAATTAATAAGGTTCACTCTATGAGTGTGTATATACCTTGAAACAAATAGAAAAAAAGGAGAGTGGTGTGATATTTTGGTGATGTGATAGGAAAAAGAAATAGAGAAAAAATGACGTGTTGAACAAGTGTATAAAATTTAAGGTGTTTATTTATCATATATACTTATTGCGCTTGTTTTTATTGAGTTTGGCCTTCCTAATTTTTGTTTTTCTTGATTCATATGGGTTAGGTTTGAGCATATTTCCTAATGACTAAAAACTATATACTTATTGAGCATGTTTCCTAACAATTGAGTTAGGCCTTCTTATTTTAGAAATAGTGTACACTCTTTTAAAAAGAGGGTAATATTAAAGAGGGAAATGTTTTTTATACCTCCTATATGATTTTATACACCTTAAAACAAAGAGTAAAACGGAGAAGAGGAGGTCATGTGATAGGAAAAGAGATAGAGAGAAAAAAATGAAATGTTAAATGATTATATAATTTAAGGGTGTCTATTTATGGTTGTTGTATCGGAAACTATATACTATTGAACATGTTCCCTGTTAATTGTGTTAGGCATTCCTAATTTTTGTTTTTCTTGATTCTTATGGGTAAGGTTCGCCGACACCCCACCCCCCAAACACACACTTAACATTATTGAGTGTGTTGCAGATGATTGATAGGGGTTTGGGATGTTAGATATCACTATCACAAAAATAATAACCAGCGACAAAAATTAGTGATGGAAAAAATGAATTCAGTTATTCATTTTCTCGCCTTAAAATTTAATGATGAAATTATAGACGAACTCAATGTTTTCCTCTCAAAATTTCATTACTAATTTTTGTTTTACATATCTTTGTTTCATAAAAAATTTCCAAAAGAGACAAAAAAAAATTTACCAAAGGAAAGTTATCATTTTCCCGCCTTAAAATTTAATGATGAAATTATAGACGAACTTAATGTTTTCTCTCAAAATTTCATTGCTAATTTTTGTTTTACATATCTTTGTTTCATAAAAAAATTTCAAAAGAGACAACTTGTTTTTTGACCAAAGCAAAGTTAACCATTATTATTAATCAAACAATGTTCAATACAAGAAGAGATGATAAAACACGGACCCATATTTTAATCCCTTTAAAATTTTCCTTCAACTTTTAATCCTTATAAAATTTTCAGTCACTATTTTCGGTCCTTATTTTTATGTAAATTTTTGTATTTTTTAATGTAAATGTGCAGAAATGTATAGAATATTGTAAAAATCACTCCAAAAATATATATAATTTTTTAACAAAACATAAATTAAATATGAATTTTTTACCACCAAAATACAAAAATTCATATTTAATTCAAGTTTTCGTAAAAAAATTTAATTTTTTTTGGGAGAGTGCCTTATAATATTATAAATTTTCCTGCAATTTTTTATTCAAATATATGAATTCTACATATGAGTTTACTTTAAAGGAAGGATCAAAAGTAAAGATGAAAAGTTTTTGGAGGACTAAAAGTTGAAGAACATTTTTAAAGGGACTAAAATAAAAAGTTGACATATTTATAGAGATCAAAAACATATTTAACCCTAATATAAATCTAGAGTAAATAGATGGTTTCACAGTCTTAAGACTTTTAAATTCAATATATGTCTTTTTACCTTTTCTTAAAAAAAAAATACGTGTCTTTCTACCGGACACTTACGTCTTATATAATATACCAAAGAAAATTTGACTCAAGTGTATAGACAACATTGAAGAAAGATTTTTTTAATGAAGTAATATTTTTTTAAATAATATCATAATTCCTTCAAATTAGATGGCCCCTTATTCTTACGTTGTTTTTAATTATATATATATATATATATATATATATATATATATATATATATATATATATGAGTGTCACTTTAGTACATGTTAACAAATTTATGTGAATTTTCAACTACTCTTGTCATTTTGTTTATTAAAAAAATATTAAGAAACTATAAATAGAAGAAATTAGAGAATAATAATTTGACCGAATTATCTTTATGTCAGACATTGGAGTGCTCACTATCATCAAAATTTAAAAAAGAATAAAACGACTTAAGAGTGAGGTAGATAAGTATTATTCAGTTGGTAAATTAAAAAAAAATTACATTGAAAATGTAACACTTATTTTAGGAAAATATTTCCTTCAAAAGTGACATTAATTGTGAGACTGTGTGAAGAAACATCAGAAATTAAACCAATAAAAATTTCAAAATTTAAGTACTTCAAGAATATAGCAATTTTGATATATAGTGTTGAAATAACTTAAAATAGAGTGAAAATTGAATGTGTTAGTGTTGAATGGAGATTGTCAAATTTTTAGTAAAAAACATTATACTAAAAATCTCTATGAATCCATCGATCTAACATTGCTCAAAAGTCATTTAAGTTTTTTTAATTAAGTAGTTTGGTGATTAGGAATTCACCTTTTTAAATTATTTAAGATTTTTTAATATATGATAAATCAAGAAAAGTGTAACATCTTGTACGACTTTTAGGATTGGCGACTAACATTGCAAATCAACACGAGTCTTTTCAGCATATTGTTCTCACTCGAACGCTTTCTAAAGAACAACCTAGAGCATCCACATTCATGCAACCCATATTAATGGTATAAATGGATCCTATCAAACATATTATATTACTTCACATTTTTCAATTATTTAAACAATTCAACTACTTTTTATAAATATTATATACCACCCATCCAAAACTCTAAAATGGTCCTACTAATCATACAATACATTCATAATTTATATTTTTTTTATCATTTTAATTCAAAAAGTAACACTCAAAAGCACCTTTTATTGTTAAAGAAAAAGAGACAAAGCAACCGTAGCATGGATACAAGGTCAAATATCACCACCCAAAGAAACTTAATTAGTGGTGTCTCTTCTGACGAGCTAAGACGAATCCAGGAATCCATTTTAAATGTGGCTAAATAAGTAGCGATCGAAATAGCGTACGGTTTTAATATTTTCTACTATAGAGACAGACGGATTATCAGTCACTATTTATGTCGCTAAACATATTAGCAACCGATTTTCATACCTTAGCGACTGAAAATTCGGTCGCTAAATCAAAAATTTCTATTTTTTTTAAAATTCTGGTGTGGCTATAGCACACCTTGCCATGAGCTAGATCCGCCCTTGCTAACAGGCTTTGCTCACATATGCAAATACCACCCTCGATGTTTATGTTGTTAGAAGATCATCCATCCAAAAATTGCTCCAAATCAAGTATGCTTAACTTTGGAGTTCTTATGGAATGAACTACCGAACAGAAGATGCAATTTGTTGGTATAGGTAGTACTAAACAGTTCTTATAAACCTTCATTTAACTATGCATTCTTATACATCATGCACGATCTCATGACCCTCTTATTCGGATGTGAATTCGGTTCGCCTAAAAACTGTCAAGAGCCGCCACCGACGATCACTCTATGTCCTTGTCAATTTTGAGGGTTACAAAATCTTTTTCTAAATACAAGATTTGAGTAATATTGCGCAATGATATTTTTATTTTTTATTTTCATATAGCATTGAAAAAGAATAAAATTAGGATGCAAACATATTATATTTAATTCATGGGTTAATTTAATTCATGAAAGTATACTATAAATATCTACATTTAGACATGTTTCCCAACTAAAAAATTTAGAGTTGAAGTATGTCTTCTGCATCTAGCTTAAATCTTCATGCCGAATCTGACATTCATAGAAATGTTGCAGATTTTCCGCCTAACATTTGGGGAGATTATTTCCTTCAATATGCTTCAGAATCTATGGTACATTTTTTTTTTACGCAAAATTTATGGTACATAAACATGTATAACATTGTAACTCTTTGTGCATTTTTTTTAACATCAAAGACATTTTTATTGATTATAGAATGCATCAAGTAGTACTCAACTTTCTCAAACAAAAAAAAAATTACTAGAGCGAAAATTGTAACTTTTTGTGCTGGTAAGTTCCGACTATGAATGCAATGAACTATACAATAAGTGATCATCTCTTTTTTTTAACATCATGGTTACTTTGACCAACACCCTACAGGAAGTTGATCATAATATGATGGCACAAATTGAGACACTAAAAAGCGATGTAATGAACATGCTTGTTTCAAAGACGGAGAAGCCCTTGGCAAAAGTTCACCTGATTGATTCAATATGCCGTTTGGGTGTGAGCTATCATTTTGAAGGTGAGATTGAAGAGGTTTTGCAACATATTCACAAGAATTATGTTGAAAATGGAGAAATAACTTATGAAGACAACCTTTGCACTCTTGCCGTGCTGTTTAGATTGTTGAGGCAACAAGGGCTTCATATTTCACCAAGTATTATACCCACAACTTATTTATCTTGATTTCTTTTGATATTAATCTTCAATTCTTCTAACACAATAATTAATGAAAATAATGAGAACAAGCCACAAACATTAGTACTTTTACGATAAAAAAAAGTGTCTATTTTCACATGGAATTGGTTCCCTTTTTTAAAATATACTTTTTTTGTCCTACACTCAAGTTTTTGGGATTATGAAAAAAAATAACCCCCAAACCCACCCCCTCCTCCCAATGTCATATATTTCTTCCACTTGATAATTCCTTTTTTTCAAGGTCATCTCATTCATTCTCCTCCAAACTCGCAAACAAAACATAAGTTTTATTCTTGAAAATAATGAAGTAATTGTTTTCTTCTAAAAATTTAAACTTAAACCTTCAAAACTATGAATCTCTTTCCTTTTGTGCTCCCAAATTTTTTTCACCTAGGTTAAAAAATTCCTTGAGTGAGATATTATTATAATGATTTTGTTAATCTTGCAAACATTGTTTACTCGAATTTATATATATTTGTGTGTGTGAGCGCACAGGTGCGGGTCTTATAAAAAAAATGACATAAATGTATATTTCACATCAAAATCTCATAGAAAGTCTTGATCTTACTCCTGAACTTTTCTTTCTTGTTTTGTTGTATAAAAAAATCTCACCGTTTCTTACGGTTTGTTCAATATTATGGTTAATTGATATAAACACTAGATGTATTCAACAAATTCAAGGATGAACAAGGAAACTTTAGTGAAAAACTTATCAAAGATGTTGAGGGAATGTTAAGCTTGTATGAAGCCACACATATCATGGTGCATGGAGAGGACATTTTGGAAGAGGCTTTTGCTTTCACTACCACTCACCTTGAATCCATTGCCAACCAATCAAACCATTCACATGCAATACAAGTGAAACGTAGCTTAAGGCAGACTCTTCACAAGAATTTGCCTAGGCTTGAGGCACGAAGATACATTTCCATATACGAGCAAGATTCTTCCCATGATGAAAGTTTACTCATTTTAGCAAAATTAGATTTCAATATGCTCCAAAACCTACACCGAAAGGAATTTGGAAACTTTTGCAAGTAAGAACTTCAATTATAATGAAATAAAAAAATTATTAATTTGATTTCAAATACTTTCTTCTAGTTACTATTATTGTGTTTGGTGTCTTTAATCTTTATAGATGGTGGAAGGAGTTGGACGTGCCTAATAAACTGCCGTTTGCACGAGATAGGATAGCAGAAAGTTGCTTCTGGGCTTTAGGGATATATTTTGGGTCTCAATATTCTACCGCAAGAAAAATTATGACGAAATTAATTGTCATATTAACCATTATTGATGATACATATGATGCGTATGGAACAATTGATGAATTGGAACTTTTTACTAAGGCAATTGAAAGGTTTGTTAGCATATCATATGCACACATATATATGCTTCAAATATATTGAATTAACTTTATTGTGTGTATATATATATTGAAAATAATTGTGTGTGTGTTAATTGTCTAATTTTTAAATTAACTTTATTGAAAGTGATTTTCAGGTGGGATGTCAGTTGCTTGGATAATCTTCCCGATTACATGAAAATTCTCTATAAGATTATTTTAGATCTTTACAAAGAAATAGAGCAAAAAATGAGGAGAGAAGGAAGAGTATATGCCCTAAAATACTTCGTAAAAGAAGTACGAATTTTTTTCTTTTCATCATTCATGATTAACAACACATGAGTACTACTTTGCTTCTAGTTCCTTAACAATTAATATATTCCCATAAAAAAAAAATGAAACAAACAATTTATTGGTTGATTTTACTTTACTCAACTATTAAACGAAGATATCTTTTTGGTTACCAACTACTATTGAACAACGAAGTCGTATTAATATTTCAAAATTTAACGCCTCGTTCAATTAAACATAAATTTAATGAAAAAGATTAAGAATAAACTTTTCTTAAAAATAAATTTAAAAATGTTGAGTTCAAATTGTGGTTAGAATCCTTTGGTACGACTTTACTTATCTGTTGCATGAACTCTAAATTACTATTTCTCGCTTTTTCTAGAAATCGTATGGCTAAAACCATATATATTGTGCATATGTACTCAATTAAACGGATTTACTTTAAAAAATTGTACTCTATATACGGATTTTTGTTGGATGTTGTGTTATGTTATGCATTACTCTATGGATTTGTTTTTCTATGTTATGGATTTTGTATCCCAAACCTTTAACACATCTTGTGTCATGTTTTCAAATTGAGTAGTGCTATGTAGCACGACTCTAATGCCCACAAATTTCGACGACACGACAATCAGGCAGATGGCAAAATAAATGTGGGAAAGAGAAAATAATGAATTAAAAGAAAAAAGGTCATCCAATGGTCTGAAATTAGTCATGCATTGTCGTGCTTGTATGACCATCGTACCATAAAACATTTTCCTTTCAAATTTCATCAATAATGGTGTCTATGTACCCAAAATAAATACCAAGATGAAGTAACACTAAACACTATTACAATTGATAAGAAAAAAATGCTAATACAATTACACCACAACATAAAGACAACTACTTAATTATTATGTTGTCCTTTTGTGGCAGTTCCAAAAATGCATTCAAGCTTATATGACTGAGGCCAGATGGTTAAACACTGACTATAAACCAACATCAGAAGAGTACATTCAAATATCAACAGAATCATGTGGTTATGCATTGGTGACAACAACATGTTACATTGGTATGGGAGACATAGCCACAGAGGACATCTTCAAGTGGGTGTCAAATGGCCCCAAAATTATTAACGCTGCTGTTGTTCTTTGCAGACTAATGGATGATATTGTTTCCAACGAGGTATATATATAAAATTGTAAAGAATATTTCTTTGTTATACATTTGTTTTAATTCAAATATTGATGTGAACAATTATATGAAGTATTATTTGTTTCATAGTTTGAACAAAAAAGAAAACATACTTCCTCATTCTTGGAATGCTATATGAGGCAATATGACATGTCTAGAGAAGATGCCATTCAAGAAGTTAGAAAAAGAGTTGTTGATGCTTGGAAAGATATGAATGAGGAATGTCTTCGTCCAACTGAAATTCCAATGCCTTTTCTAACATGCATCCTAAACCTCTCACGTTTCATGGATGTGATCTATAAAGATGAAGATAACTTCACGCGTCCTGGAGGAGAAATGAAGGCATTTATTAAAGCTTTGATTGTTGATCCCGTGCCAGTTTGAATATTAGTTATAGTCTTTTTATTTATTCTATTTCTACTTTTAAATAAAGAAAACATGTCATATGTGGAATCTGTTTTATTGACGGAAGATTGAATAAAAGTTGTAACCATAATGTTATGCATTTCTAAAGTTTGACAGAGTTTAATTGGGAGTTGATGTTTCAAGATTATTTTTACTATTAGAATACATAATCTCTTGAACATAATTTTTAGCTACATCATTTTTATAATCCCCTCTAATCTGAATACATTTTAAAACAAACTCACATGTTAGTGGTGTTGGAATTCTAACAACATAACAATTTATACAAATCATAGCATATATTTTCTGAAGTCATTGATTGTACCTTTAGGATTACAATTTATATAACAATTGATGAACTTGCGGTTTTCGATTAAGAAAAATATTTTATTTAACAATGGCTCAAACATCCAACAATTCTAGAACTCTCACTAACCCTAAACATCAAAGACTTAATCAAACCAAATATGAGTTTGTTGTCGAACCAGAGATATAGTCAAGGTATTGGCTTACAGTCCTCAGCTATGTTTCCCTTTCTTCAAGTGACTAGTCCCGGGGGAGAAACTTTGTTCCTCGGTTGTAGGTTCCTTAAGTGCTCCAGTAGAGTGTTAAGTACGGTTGTTTTGGATTTTTTGCTACTAGACTAAAAAATTCATTAAATAAAGATAAAGTCAGAAAGGTATAGGGATAAAATAGCATAAATAACTTGTGTTTGATTGATTGTGTGTGGAATAAAATGTACATAATGAGTATCTATAAGAAAAACTATTCATACCGATCAAAACGACATGGCCTACACTGTTTAACCTTGCTCGACTATTTGCGTGGATAATGCGTTATTTTTCCTTCGTTGAGGTCATTCGAATGACAACTTCCCACTTCAAAACATGATATGTTGACAAGGTTTAATATGCGCAACCCTTCCTAAAAATGTGCCTCCTTGCTCAGCACTTCTTGCGGATAGTGGCGTTATAAACAAGGGGCGTGAGTTTAGTGTCACAATGTCCAATTTTACTGAGATCATGACTCAGTATCATGTCTTTCAATGTAAGAACCAATTTGGTTTAGCCACACAATTTCACAATTGATGTTTTGATGATAACAGAGTTGAGGATAAGCCAAGATTAGAAGAGAAAAGTATGTTCAAGTGTCTAGGATAAAAATAATAACGAGAGAATCAGAAATCTTAGCTGAAATGGTTAAACTAAAGATAAAAGTCTTAAGCAAGTCAACCACATAGTGTGACAAGAAGCTCTCAAGGATAAGCCAAGATTATAAGAGTAAAGCCAACACATATATCAAGTTTCAACTTTAACAGATAAATAACCAAAAATAAAATGCAATGAGTAATTATTGATGTCTAATGAAGAGAAACAAAAAAACCACACAACCATAGGCTAGAAGTAGAACTTTCAAATCACAAAAAATCAAAACATTTATTCTGGGAAGCAATGAAGTCATTAAGATTGTTAGCTTCACTCTTTATCTCATGAAGTTCCCGCGTTAACTGGTCATGTCTCTTGAGAAGCTCATCAAGACGTGCCAGTGCATGTTCCACCTCAGGAACCTTGACTATAACACGTTGACGCATTCTGTCAACCCATGACCTGTCAAATCCAAGTTGAATAGCTTCATCACATAGTCTATGGAACTTCTTTTCTTGCTGAGGAGTAACACTAACAGGGCTTTCATTTCGAAGAAACAACAACATATCTGCCAAAGTTTTCAACATCCAACCTTGGAAGCGCTTGCTAAACTTCTCACAAACTTTCCAAAGATGAGGATACATAGTTATTGCCTCTGCAAGCATAGAAACTTGTGCATCATCCATATCATCAAAGTCCTTATATGCCCTCAATTCTGCAATAGTCAAAGAATTGCTTCCACGAGTATCTGCGTAATCTGCTAAAAGTTGAAGGAGTTATAGCATGAGGTATATAAATAGAGAAATGCTTAACATCCCGACAAAATCTATCACGAATAGTTCACGAGTGTAGTAAAATTTTATTGAGAGGACCTGTAAACTTGTATATGCAATCACCAACTTCTATTATTTTGTTAATTTCAATTATCTTATGTGTATCACCTCAACTTTATGTTATTTTTATGGGTCGTCACATGCAAAGATTACTCAATATTTCAATACTTGTGAAGCCACGTATCAAATAAGTATTTCAACCATGGATGTGTTCTTTTTTTTACTGTCTCTATTTAATAGTAGTAGCTATATAGAGGATAATTGATAAAAAAAGAGTTACATGGATGAAACTAAACGGTATTCGGGACAATTTCGTGTTAAAACCCGTCGGGATATATAGCATAGCTGATATAAATAGAGAACGGATCATGGCAAAGAGATACAAGAATATAATGCTAACCTGGAGGAATCTCAATGCTGTCAACAGTAACAACACTTGTTCTACTTTCTTCATCCATCAAGTTTGACCCTACTTGAATACTATCATCAACATGGGAATGTTGTGCAAGCATGTCCCAATAACTAGGCTTGGAGTGAGTTAAAATCACAACACTAAAGCCATTATCTTCTGTATTAGCCGACAAAGTGGCTTTTGTAACTTCCTCTAATGTAGACCTTTCTTCAACGCTTTCCTTTGTTATGCCATCAATATTCTGCAAATCACGAAAGGTTCAATACTTGTGACTTGTTTCTCAAGTTACGGCTTTGAAATGACCACTTTTCTTTATAATGTTACGTACATCATGAGTTGGTATAATGGATATTTGAGCAACTTCAGTGGTTACTATTGTTTCTCCAAGCTCACAACACTGGTCCAGAAAGCTTGTTTCACCGACTGATTGTTGACCCACCAACTTCTATTTGAAATGTCGAAAGAGCATGAAAGAATTAGTATTGCTATATATGGAAGTGGTTTATAAAGGTAGTAATAAAAAAACTTACTTGTGAAGGTATTTTATGTTCAGTTATTTCCAAAAAAGTTGTAGATTTCCCTCTTGGTTCTGAATTAGCCGACAAAGCGGCTTTCGTGACTACCTCTATAGAGCTTTCTTCAACGCTTTCCATTGTTATGCAATCAATGTTCTGCAAATCACGAAAGGTTCAATAAATGAGAGTTGTTTTTCAAGTTACGGCTTTGAAAGGACCACTTTTCTATAATATTACGTACATCATGAGTTGGTATAATGGATATTTGAGAAACTTCAGCAGTTACTATCATTCCTCCGAGGTCACGACTCTGGTCCAGAAAGCTTGTTTCACCGGCTGATTGTTGAACCACCAACTTCTATTTGAAAATGTTGAATGAGCATGAAAGGCATTAGTTTTGCTATATATGGAAGTGGTTTATAAAGGTAGTAATAAATAAACTTACTTGTGAAGGTATTTTATGTTCAGTCGTTTCCAAAGAAGTTATAGATTTCCCTCTTGGTTCTGAATTAGCCGACAAAGCGGCTTTCGTGACTTTCTCTAATGTAGAGCTTTCTTCAACACATTCCATTGTTATGCCATCAATATTCTGCAAATCACGAAAGGTTCAATACATGTGAGTTGTTTTCCAAGTTACGGCTTTGAAAGGACCACTTTTTTTATAATATTACGTACATCATGAGTTGGTATAATGGATATTTGAGAAACTTCAGCAGTTAATATCGTTTCTCCGAGCTCACGACTCTGGTCCAGAAAGCTTGTTTCACCGGCTGATTGTTGAACCACCAACTTCTATTTGAAAATGTCGAAAGAGCATGAAAGGCATTAGTCTTGCTATATATGGAAGTGGTTATAAAGGTAGTACTAAATAAACTTACTTGTGAAGGTATTTTATGTTCAGTCGTTTCCAAAGAAGTTGTAGATTTCCCTCTTGGTTCTGAATTAGCCGACAAAGCGGCTTTCGTGACTTTCTCTAATGTAGAGCTTTCTTCAACACTTTCCATTGTTATGCCATCAATATTCTGCAAATCACGAAAGGTTCAATACATGTGAGTTGTTTTCCAAGTTACGGCTTTGAAAGGACCCCTTTTTTAATAATATTACGTACATCATGAGTTGGTATAATGGATATTTGAGAAACTTCAGCAGTTAATATCGTTTCTCCGAGCTCACGACTCTGGTCCAGAAAGCTTGTTTCACCGGCTGATTGTTGAACCACCA
>Ga0228710_1005927_pt1 | contig 18799 bp, 9 predicted proteins | sample MedpolnodulmetaG_FD_177995 | JGI IMG/M metagenome (GOLD analysis project Ga0228710, IMG submission 177995) | Root nodule microbial communities from Medicago polymorpha collected in Santa Monica, California, United States - pink nodules | ecosystem: Host-associated > Plants > Roots > Nodule...
TAAATTGTTATATCAAAAGCCATCAAACATAAGAACACCAAATTGCTGCAAAAAAACCCATTCAAAAACCCAATTCCAAAAATTCAAACCCTCAACAAGCAGATCTCAATCCAAACCCAAACAAAAGTAAACCAAAATAAAAATAAAAAACTATGAAAAACCCTCATCAATCTAAACAACAATAATAGTAGCGATTAAACTACAAACCCATATAAAATGCCAATATTCTTAAAAAGAATCTGGAAAATAAAACATGAAAAGGAATTAGAGTAAAGAGATTCGAATTTGAGATAATACCTCAATCTGATGATTAAAGGAAGCACTGATGGGGATCTGATGATTTTGGATCTGAAGGATTTGATGAATCTGAACGGACGGATAGAAAGTCATCGCAAGCTGAAGGATGGTTGTGGTCGTGGTTGTGGTCGGTGGTCGGTGAAGACATGCGGTGGTCGGTGGTCGCAAGAGAGAAGGGGAGGGGACACTTGTTAGGGTTTCAGAGAGGAGAGATGAACTTGAGAGAGACAACTATAGAGTTGAGTTTTAGAGATGAACTTGAGAAAAAAGGTCACCGTGTTTCGTTTTAGTATTATTTTAATTTATTTAAAGTACTTTTTTAATCAGGTTACCCCATTTAAATTCCTTCTAAATAAAAACCTTACCACTTTTCTTCTTTTTAAATCAAGTGGATGGCAACCCATTTAAAATGTCTGAGTTAGTAAGTGTTTTTTGTACTAGTGTTTCTATTAAGAGAAATGCTAAAGAGTGTCCTTAGGGCATTTGATAAGATAACAAAAATAGAAATATTATATTGAAAAGTGATAAAAAAAATGGTCAAGTCAACTTATAAAAGTCAAAAATATGTTGTTTCCAATGTTAACATGACCCTTTTATTTAATGTCTATAAACTCAATGAAAGTATTGATATAAGTTTTGAAACTATTCTATTTTCTAAAAAGTTCTCCACCTTTCGTGACAGATCTACCTCCAAACACATTGCTCAATTCCCTCACCTTTTTCATCAGGTATTATTAGATTGTAAAATTCAGTTTAGTTAGAATAAACCCTATAGTTTAAGGTAACTAACTTTGGTTAGCTTGTTAACCAAGTTAGAGGGTTAGTTTTAGTTTATTAGAGAAGTTTGTTACAAAACCTCTTTGTATATAAGCATACCTGTAAATATGTTAAGACTCATTCATAATCAAATATTCAGTTTTTCTTCAATTACAAGTAACTTGTCGCTCTCTCTCTATCTCAAATCTGATAAACCCTAGAACCCTAAGCTTGCACAATTTTCTGTTTTAATTGTTTTTGTACAAGTTTCTTCATAGCAATCCGCCTTCTATTGGTATATCCGCCTTGTTCTATCAGGTATATAACAAAATGTTGTACATTATATCTATATTATATATAGTATATAATTTCTATATATTGAAATTTTATTTTTGGTAACAGGAAGGAAAAGAGAAATAAAAATCAGAAAAACAAAACTACTCCATATATGTAAGGAGATTCTCAAAGCATGTGCAAGCATATTAATGGCAAGTTCCATCAGCGTTTCTACTCATTTACATCTTAAAGTAATGGAAAATTAGTCTATTCTTAGGATATTAGGCAATTTTATGGTTGTTATCCATGTGCATAAAAAGTATGGAGAGGTTTACTAAATTACCAATGACATATATACGGCAAATATGTTATCCATGTTGTTAGACAAATTAGTCTATTAAGGTCCTACCATAATACTTGAAGGGAATTTGTATTAAGTTAGAAAAGTAAAATGTCCACTTAAAATATATTACAATAGTAAACTATCTCTTCCATATATAAAAAAAAATACATAGTAAAATTAAACATAATAAAAAAAATTCCGACCGCGCAGCGAACGGGCCTTTTTCTAGTTGTTTACTAGTTCAAGATAAATTGACCAACATCTGGTATGGTGAGAGAAACTCTCCGATCACTATCAATGATTTTTACAACAAATACATCGATAAACCATAATCTCTGCCCTTTTCATTTCTCTTGAGAATTACAAAAGTGACAAATAAATTATCCCAAATTTCTCACCAAGAACAATCCTTAATTTCTCTCTTTTTATTTACAATGTGTTTCCCAATCCTCATCCAAAAGCGCTCGATAGAAAACCGTAACTGTTAGGTCCGTGTTTCCTCTTTTGGTGTTGTCTCACCAAATTGTAAAAAACATATTTTTTAGAACATCAGAGAAATTCAAATTCCTCATTAATGCAATTTAAATTACTACAAACAAATGAACAACCGAATATAAAATACGCACAAAAACAAATACAACAAACAGTTGTGCCGGAAAACCACACCAATTGTTTAACCACCAGAAAAAGAAAGCCACCACCGAAAACCAATAGTCATCAATCATCAATTAGCCCCTTATAAGGATTCAAACAAACACAAAATAAGACATGGACAATAGCTACCATTCAAATTGCAGAGATTACCAACATAGGTGAAAGCATTCGAGATTCAACAAGCACAACCTACTTCCAACCAAGCTTCAATCAAAATAACCGATCACTCAAAAACTAAGCAAAACACATTCCCAAATGTTTGGGAGCTCAACAACGGAAGGCACAAATAGTTCAAGGAGGACCGAACCATGCTCTCGATACAATACGATGTTAACAAAATAGGGTTTCGGAGAATAACATGATAACGACGACTAGGGTTTCCAATAAAATTACAATGACATTACTGTCATAAGGTTACAACATAATTTATAACCTAATGGACTCTACTAACTAAAAAACATAAAGACCCATAACTTAAGCCCAATCTTATTATTTAATAGCTCCCCTCAAGATTATGATGCAACAACATTAAGCATTAAGAATTTGTCAAATAAAAAAACGAAAAAATACCCCTCAAGCTAAGCATAACAACCATATTTATGCCATCAGCCTATGATTTACAAAGGCAAATTAGATATCCACCTGGTGAACATGGCTAAACATTGCTCAGGAGTGACTGCAGGAGCTGTATGTCCTGAACCCTGCAAAATTAATTACCCAAAAATTGATATAACAAATTAGCACAATCACATCAAAGATGCTTAATGCTTGTTTGGATTGGCTTATATTTTGAGATATAAATACGTGAAACTCTTTGAAAAAGTATATAGAAATAGCTTACATCATCGTCATGTTAACTTATGAAAACAATTTGACTATATTTTATCTTTTCTTATAGAAATAGCTTATAATTAAGCAGTTATATGAGAAGCGTTTAATTAATTTGTTTATCCAAACAAGGCATTAAACTGAGTATTTAATTTGTAATTTTTTACCTTCACAATTACAAATGTCATTCGATTTGAGTAAGTCCTTGTATATCTGCATGAAAGGAAAATTATTGATCCATCATGGTGAGCAGAAAATAAGACATAAATATCATTTTCTAACAATCTCCCCCTATAAATTGTACATGTTAAGACCATATGAGTCTGATGCATCCCTAGCAATTTGCTTTCAAGGGATTATAAAAAGTTGATACTATCAAATTTATATTGAAGTTTGATGCTTACCCTCCAACTTGACCATTTACAAACCATGGCCTCCAATCATCTACAATGGAGTAGTTTAGATCCCTTATCCATGCTTGAGTAGACTGGAAAGGAACAACTAAATCAAGATCCCCACTGCAAAAAACACATCAATTGCCATTTAAAATCAGCTAGTCTTAATGGCATCCAGAAAATATCTCATTTACTAATTATCTTATTCATGAAAATATCTCATTTACTAATTATCTTATTTATCAAAATATCACATTTACTAATTATCTTATTTATTGATAACTTGATCAATAATGAATATCAAAGACTCTATAGATATAACTTATAAGTCCATATGGAAGTAAAGAAGATAACAATGATAACTAATCTAACTAACTATTAACCAACTTTATCTCTGATAGTAACAAACAACACTGGTTTTAAAAGAAATAAACTCTACATTAGAAAAAATCTTCACCTGTATATCAAAGAGCGGTATCCTTTTTTGCTTAGATTTGCATGAAACTCAACGCTACTAAAGATCTCACGCTGAAAATCACTAGTGTAACATCGTTCCCATTTCCCTATGCTTCCCTGTAGGGCTCAAAGCTATGCACATTAATATGATATTGATATCCAATAGTTTATGAGCCTTTTTTGATGCATTCAACTCAAAATCAGAAGTATTTGTAATGTAACAAAGAAAATCACTTGATGTAAAGAGTATATTGGTTTATTATATCAAACCTCTCGAATATGCAGTGCCTTACGAACACTCTCATCGTTAGCCCATTTAGTGGCGATGTAAAAACGATAAATCTACAACAATAATGAAAATCAATAACATCAAATTTAAAACATTATGGACAAAAATTGTGTCTGAATCTAGAAAAGCTATGAAGAAAATAACATGGCAGCTTAATTTGGGAACTGTGAGAGGAGAACTAAGAGATGAGCTCAACTCTTGTTTCAACGATCTCCTCCACAGACGAGAATCATCTTCACAAAAGCCATCCAAAATGTTTTCCTTATTAATTCCTGAGAGACACTGAAGATAAGAAATAGAAGTTTAACAATATGTCAAGAAAATTTATTGAAGCTGAAAATCAATAGATAACTGGAGGGATTATCATTATCGTAACTAGAATGCAAACAAGCATGTCCACTTTTTCCCGTCTCTCATTTCTCTTCCATCTTTTGTGGTTATGTGTATGATTAACTGGCCAATGTTGAATGTTCCCTTCTTAACTCTAGGGGCCAAGGGGGCTGGAATTTATAATTGGTATAAAACACAATGAAAGTTGCAAAGTTTTATAGGGTTTTTAGAAAATTCCAATTATTTGATTTTTTTTTTTACTCAAGCTATTTGATTGTATAAAAAAGAACAAATTGTAGATTAAATAGATTAAATGAAGGATAAAATTTAAAAGAAAATTCTACACCAAAACTTTTTATCTTCTTATAATAGGTTTACTTGCCTCATCAAAGGACCGGAGATCTCTTAAACACAACTCATTTCTGTAATATACATCAATGTACTCTCCTTTACAATTTCTTTGCAGTGACTGAAAAGATAAAATGGTAGACGATTAAGCATAATAACATCATTCATTAAATTCAAGTGCAAACACATCATCATTGTAATCAACAAGAAAATACAACCCATGTAGTTTGATTAAACAGGAACAATAATAATAATACTAATAGAGATTAATTACTATGTATTTACAAAGTAAAACTTTCTTATACATGTATCTAATCAAATATGCCACCTTATGATATTAGTTTCCTAAAATATCTTTGCAAATATCTACACGGAGACATATGATTCGATGCATTTACACCGACAAAATGTACAAACTAAAAATGTTAGTAATATTACCGCATAGAGTTCATCAGAGATGAGTCCCATTCCATGAGCATATTGTATTCGATAATTATCTTCTTCGTGTGTTGTATAGGGGTTCCCTAGCAGATATCCCTGAAAATGTTAGAACTTGTTTAGGCTTCATAATGCATATATCAAGATCTATGGTATTTCAGAAACCCCTATTTAGATTAATTTTTCGTTGGTAGTAGAAGCAACAAATAGAGATTATGGTTTGAGACCTGGAGATTTATCAATGGCTGGAGACTTTTTTCATTTCCTGTTAGTCAAAGAAATGGAAAAATATAAGTCCGTTTTTTCTTCTTCTTAACCGTCCGGTTCTTAAGAGATGGGGACCCTGGTAATCCGGACAGTCCCTTTAATATGTTAAACGTTTTGCTTTGGGAATGCGAATAATCAATTTATTAGAGCGAGGATGACAAATCAAAATGATTAAGAAAATTTATGGTCTCCTGATCATTATAATTATAAAGAAATTTACCATTACTTGATGACTAATCCATCTTAAAAATTGTGCTTTTAACGATTTCTAACCATTTGAAATTTCTTGAAGAATGGCTGGGACAGGAATGCCAGAGTATGAATCAGCTCCAATGTAGAATTCATTTGAAAGAAATTCAGGGTGATCAATCAGCCACTATACAAATACAGATAATTGTCTCAGTTGATTACAAAATGATCAAATTATCATTCGTTTTCAGTCTGCACGGAAGTATAGAACAAAGAGAAATAAAAAAGCGCAACAAGAAATATGATAACAGTAACATGATCCGCTTTTCTTAAGCTGTGAAAGAAACTCTATCAAGCACGGAACCTTAGTTGGCATTAGGAACATACCTTCCTAAGAAATTGATAAGTATTGTGAACAAGTTTCCAGTCGCTCCGGTGATCCGTGACATTTTTTGCATATGAGAAACCAGTTCCAAGTGGCAAATCTACAAAAATAATGTTGGATAGCTGACCATAGATAATTATAAACATTAGTTCTTATTAAAATGTTTGGATTAACTTCAATGAATGAATCAATATTTAGTAATTGAGGTGTTATCAACACCTTTGTCCATGACTGTGGCCTTAAGACCAAACTAGGCACGCTCCCGTTGTACTCCTTGATTTCGAATGCAAATGGACCTATTAACATTCAATTGATGACAAAATTACTCTATGAATGTTGTTGAGTTGATCAATTTCAGGAGAATTAATTCTACTGGTCATGAATCAAATGACAAAAGAAAAATGGTTGACTACAGTAAGTTTAGATAATGATACATTTGAATGAATCAGGATCATCGTAGTCTTTTGAGATTCAACATAATAAACCAGAATTCAATGTGAGATTCGTTTCCAAAATAGATTCACACTAGGGTTTTCGGAAAGGTTCTACAAGGATTTGGATACTTATCAATTAGTAACAGCGTCTGGTTGCTATTGGCTCGGAAAAAGCCATGTAAAAATGTGAATCCTATGGGTTGGAGACTAACTGGCACAAACTGCCCCAACCTGGGCGTACGTAAATGAGGGATGCCTTCCAAAGTCCCACTTATAAACTCATTTTTAGACCTTATCTCATTCAATATGGAACTGTTAACAGTACTCAAAAAAATTACAAACAAAAAGAAAGAGAGAGAGAGAGAGAGAGAGAGAGAGAGAGAGCCAGCTATGCATCATATAAATAAACTGTTAAAAAAAATTCACAAAAAATATTGAATAATCACTTTAAAATTACCTATTTCATAGACAAGTCCACAAAAAGAAGAACAGCCAGGACCACCGGTTAACCAAAGCATAAGAGGGTCTTTGTGAGGATTATTTTCTGATTTGATAAAATAGTAAAACACTTGCATGTCATCTTCTGTTTCCCCTAACCCTATGTACCTATCAAATATATGACACAGAGCTACATTACTTGGCACACCACACACCCATTAAGAAGACGGAAGTCCATCAAGTAGACGGTGGAATTGAACTCAGTTCTTTGGGCGAATACCAAGTTTAAAAAAAATAAAATAAGGGAGGGGTGTGTGTTTCGAATGCCCACAAAAACCTTTAACATGGTTTATCACTCAACCGAACTTTATATTACAAGATCATCAATTCAATCCATAAATTAAAAACTAAAATTACACACCAAAATCAAGCTCCATTAATTTGACTCAAGATGAATAATAGAAATTTTTTATTTGAACATCTAAATATTACTAACAGATTTCACATGATATAAAAACATATCATATTATAACTATTGATTTGACTCAGAAAACGAAAACACTAACAAATAAAAATGTATTTATAATGTTATAGTACATTTTTTGGACAAAGTTGTCCAAATAAGTATAACATCTCATTCTATAAAAGTTAAGCTAAACATACTAAATTTCATATCTTAAAATAGAAAAAATATCTTTATTGAAAAAGAAAAAGGAATGATTAAGATTGCTCTCACCCCGTTTCAAGTTCAAAAGGAAGTGGCCCTTGAAAACCAGGAAGCTGTTCAACCTTTGAGCCATAAGCTTCAAGAGGAGTTAACATATGAAAACTAAAAAGTCCAAAAGCAAGTACAATCTGACAACAATAGTATAGTGAACTATGAGAAGGAGAAACCATTATCTCAAGCTTCAATTATTTTTCTCTGAATTTTTGTTGATGTTGAATTGTTGAGAAGAACTATGTGCTTGGTGTTTATGAGTTATTGAGAAGAACTTAGGATCCATTCCATACTATAATATTAAATGTGCAATGATCAAGTTGACCGTGTCATTTTTTAATGTTGTAGTGGAAGCACCGATTAATTTAAGGTATAAATCCATTTTTAAATTGTGAGATGTTTGGTCTCACTTTTTCTTTTTAGTTATTTTGTCTCTTTATATTTTATCTTTTTTATATAGCTTTTTTTTTTAAAAAAAATTTAGATAATAAAAAAGTTCACGTGTGCATATATGAAGTGTGAACACTTAAGAAATGAAACGTTCTTGTATCTAAATTGAATCTTCTCCCTCCCCTCATTCTCTCCTTCTCCCTCCTTCGACAACTGTTTTTATCTCTATCTCTCTCTCGATTTTCTCTCTAAATTTTAGAAAAATAGATACAACTTGTGGAAGGAGAGGATTCAAATCTTTTCGTATCATAATATGAATTAAATATCAGTACAGAAATGGATACATTTTCTACTAATACTTGCAGGTACACAACAAGATATATTGAAATAGGTTTTTTGTCTAAAAAAAGATATTTTATCATATATTTATAAGATACTTCCCCATTACTCTCAAATATATATCCTGAAAAATATAGAGTTAATAAAAAAAGTGAGACAATATTTTAAGAATTCAATGGAGAAGACAATGCTAACCTTTTTGAATTAGTCTCCTGATGAATCATCGGTCTTAAAAGTAATGTCTTAAAAGTCAATTCTCTTTTAAGGATGATAGTAATGATGATTTATAATACATTATTTTCTAGTCCTTTCTACCTTTCTGTTTGTTTGCAAGTAGCAAACTGTTGAACAAATGATGACTTGTAATACACACAGCTTTGCTCCCTTAGTAAAAAATTAAAAATAATTAAATCATTGATAATTTGAGCATCTCATGATATTTTAGGCTATGTGTTTAGAAGTTATCTTTGCATTTGAAGGCAAATAAGTTGTAACTTAGAGGAGTTGTCAATGATTTGAGAAACAAATTGTATTGTTTTCATTCGAGTCCGTGGAATTCACCTTTATCCTAAATCATGCAACTCCACAAGAGTTTTGAGTCTTTTTAGTGAGAAATCATGTAAATTGGCAAAACAAGATATCACGTGAAAGATCAAAGATATGAAGATTGAAGACCAATGGTTCTTAGAAGGTTGTCGAAGATAACACAAGATGAAGAAAAAGAGGCGAAAAACTGCAAAATTCGCGTTGGAGCTGCTACCTCATGTGCCCTGCCTGCGCATTCAACAACATTCTTGTTGTCCCATGCGCCTTACTTCATGCGCCCCACACATGGTTGACGGCCAGGAGGGGCCTTCTGCTTGTTTTCCAAGCTGTTTTTAGTGGAAAATCCTAAATTTCATCTCTTAACCGGTATGCAATGATGCACTATAAATAGAGACTCTTGCACACACTTTTATTCATTGAGAAAGCTAGCAGTGCAAGGCAAGGGTCAAGTATCAGGAGCTTCATGGCAGAGGATCTCCATCCTCCTTTTGTTCTCTCTAGGGTATGTTTTTCTGTTGTTTTGTAATGACGTCAGTTTTCATGTGCAACTAAACCTCTCTTGATTATGGTTCCACGATGAACTAATTCTTATTTGTTGGATTCAAGTAATAAAGTTTGTGATTTAGTTTATGTTTCGATTGTCAGATTTAATTTTCTATATGTCTGTTCTCTAATGCTTTTTCAACTGAGAATCCGAATCACTAATCTTGAAAATTGATCTTTAGACGGATAATAGGATTGAACCCTTGTTTTTGTCCGATCCTGACATTAGTAAAATTACTTATTTTTTTAATTAAATTATTTTAATGGAATTTAAGTATGAATCTAGGGTTTTTAATTCATCATAAAGGAACCCCGCAATTGTAACTGGTTAAACTGGGGGATAGTAAAATTAACTTCCACAGATATATAACTGAGTTTTAAATGCTATTTTCTTAAATCAAATAGGCAGGACATGAACTTATGATTCACTGAGTTAATTCCAACAAAGACGAACGTTATGCATATGAATCAAACTAACCTAATCTCGTATTGGGCATAACAATATAACCTGCAACATTCTTAATCTCTTTTATTTTATTTACTTTCAAATAATTTCCACTAATTACTAAGTTGAATGATAATTCTTGTGGAGACGATAAACTTGCAACTTTATTACTTGTTACCATTTGATGCACTTGTCAATATTTACACCTTTTGTTCACCGGTACACAATGTCAAAAATTGACAATTCGAAGAAAAGAAAATCATTGAAAGTGCGTATCTCATAGATAACCATATTTATGCCATATCAGCTTTTGATTTACAAAGGCAAATTAGATATCCACCTGGTGAACATGGCAAAACATTGTTCAGGAGCATCCGCGGGTGCTGTATGTCCTGAACCCTGCAAAATTAATTACCCAAAAATTTACTTAACAAATTAACATAATCACATCAAAGATGCTTAGTGCTTGTTTGGATTGGCTTATGTTTTGAGTTTATCTAATATATATACTTGTGAAACTCTTTGAAAAACTATATAGAAATAGCTTACATCATCTTCATGTTAGCTTATGAAAATAATTTGAATTTTATATTTTCTTATAGAAATAGCTTATAATTAAGCACTAATATGAGAAGCGCTTAATTAATTTGTTCATCCAAACATGGCATTAAACTGAGTATTTTTCTTAAAATAACAAAAGATCACTTGTTATTTAATTAGTAATTTCTTACCTTCACGGTTGCAAATGTCATCTGATTTGAGTAAGTCCTTGTGTATCTACATGAAAGGAAAATTATTGATTAAGATTCATAAATCCATCATGGTGAGCAGAAAATAAGACATAAATTGTACATGTGAAGACCATATGAGTATGATGCATCCTCAACAACTTGGTTTCAAGGGATTATAAAAAGTTGATACCATCATATTCATATCGAAGTGTGATGCTTACCCTCCCACTTGACCGTTTACAAACCATGCCCTCCAATCATCTACAATGGAGTAATTTAGATTCCTTATCCAAGCTTGAGTAGACATGAAAGGAACACCTGCATCAAGATCCCCACTGCCAAAGGAAACTATAGATATAAGTCCATATGGAAGTAAAGAAAATAACAAAGATAACTAATCTAACCAACTTTATCTGTGTGAAGCCCCGATACTCCAAAAATAGTAAAGAATCGTGTTAGACACGCATCCGATACCGATACGTTTCTCTACTCGTATCGGAAAAGTATCGGGCAATTAATATTTACTTTTTTGGAAAAAAATGACTGATACATGTTGGATACGGTTAACTTATACTCCGACACCTATACTTCCGTCTTACATATTTTCTTTTAATAAAAGAATATTAAAAGAATAAGAAATTAAAATACATAAAGACTGGCCTAACCCCAAAAAAAAATAGGGTTCCGTCACCACCGAGCGATAGATATTCCTTCTTCTAATCATTATCACCGATTGCCTAAATCTCAACATAGCATCACCGATTGCCTCCATCAACCCCTCATGTGAGTTCTACTATGTTTCTCTTCTCTCTAATTCTATGTTTCTTTTGTTCTTCTTCCTTTAATATCTTCTTATGTTCTTTTGTCTAATTGGGAAAAAATTGGTTGTTTTCAATCTCAATTAGTGTTAACTATTAAGTAGTCAATGATGTTCTTTTTCTATAGTACCAATAATGTTCTCTTTGGATGATACTATTGATTAGCTATATTTTAATTTTTGTGGAAAAAATATGTAATTGTCACTTGTTTTGATCATTTTCATTAATGTGAATGTTTGTTTATTATCATTTTTAGTTATGTTTATACAATGGGCACTTATACTACTAATTTTAAATTTAATTTTTTAATAATGTATCGAAGTTGTATCCTATCGGGAATTTCGCAAAAAAATTCCCGTATCAGTATCTTGTCAGGTATCGGGGCGTCATATATCTCTTATAGAACCAACACTGGTTATTAGAATGAGAAAATTTTCACCTGTATATCAAAGAACGATATCCTTTTTTGCTGAGATTTGCATGAAATTCAACGCTGCTAAAGATCTCCTTCACAAAATCAGTATTGTAACAACGATACCATTTCCCTATGGTTCCCTATATGATATTGATATCCATTAGTTGTTGAGACCTCTTTGATCTATTAAACTCAAATTCAAAACGATTTGTAATTTAACATAGAAAATCACTAGACATTATGAGTTTATAGATTTATCATATCAAACCTCTCGAATATGCAGCGCCTGGCGAACACTCTCATTGTTAGCCCATTTAGAGGCAAGGTAAAAAACATAACTCTACAAAAATAATTAAAATGAATAACCATCAATTTTGAAACATTATGGACAAAAATTGTGTCCGAATCTACAAAAGCGATGACAAAAATTACATTGCAGCTTAATTCAGGAACTGTGAGATGAGAACTAAGAGATGTGTTTAGCTCCTGTATCAAAGATCTCCTCTGCCGACGCGAATCATCTTCACAAAAGTTATCCAAAATGTTTAACATATTAATTCCAGAGAGACACTGAAGATAGGAAACCAAAGTTTAACAATATGCCAAACAAAATCATTGAAGTTTAAAAACAAGAGAAAACTGAAGGGTTTATCATTATCACAACTAGAATGCAAACAACCACTTTTTCCCGTCTCTCATTTCTCTTCCATCTTATGTGGCTATGTGTATGATTAACCGGCAAATGTTGAAAATTTTGCCTTCTTAAGTCTAAGGGCCACGGGGTAAATGATGGAATATATAATTGGTATATAACACAATGAAAGTTGCAAAGTTTTATGTGGTTTTTAGAAAATTCCAATTATTTGATTTTTTTTACCCAAGCTATTTGATTGTATAAAAAAGAACAAATTGTAGATTAAATAGATTAAATGAAGGATAAAATTTAAAGAGAAAATTTTACAGCAAAACTTTGTATCCTCTTTATAATTTGGTTTACTTGCCTTATGAAAGGACCGGAGATCTCTTGAACACAACTCATTTCTAGAATCTACATCAACATACTCTCCTTTACAGTTTATCTGCAGCGACTGTTGTCAATAGATAACAGTAGACCATTAAGCATAATAACATCATCCATTAAATTCAAGTACAAACACATCATTGTAGAGTTCATCAGAGATAAGATAACATTAACCCTAAAATATCTTCACAAATATCTACGTTGTGAGATATGATTCCATGCATTTACGCCGACAATATAAACAAATTAAATTGGTAATAATACCGCATAGAGTTCGTCAGAGATGAGTGCCATTCCATGAGCATATTGTATTCGATAATTATCATCTCTGTATGTTGTAATGGGGTTCCCTAGCAGATATCCCTGGAAATGTTAAGACTTGCTTAGACTTCATAATGTATATAGCAAGATCTATGGTATTTGGTTAAAAAAAAAAAAGGATCCTTGGTAACAAAGGTATATAGGGTTTCAGAAATCCCTATTTAGATTACTTTTTTGTCGATAGTAGATGCAATAGATATAGATTATAGTAGGAAACCTGAAGATTTATCAATGGTTGAAAACCTTTTTCATTTCCTGTTAATCAAAGAAATGGAAAAATATTAGTAACCATCCGGTTCTTATGGTATGGAGACCCGGTAATCCAGACTGTCCCTTTTAGTATGTTAACTTTTTGCTTTGCTTCTTGTTTAAAGAGAATGCAAATAACCAATTTATTAGAGTGATATGGACTAAATAAAATGATTAAGAAAATTTTCGGCCTCGTGATCATTATAAATAGAGTCATGCTAACCGGTGCTCCTGATGCACTAGTTAAGGAAGTTAAAAGAGAAAATTTTAAGTTGAAAATAACACTTTTTTTACTTTTGAGACATTGACTCCACAACTTCCAATGTAATACTACTATATTTGGTTATTGACTGCACAACATCCAAAGCCGTCACAATCAAAGTTGAGGCCCGACTTTTAGTAAATATGTGCCCCTAATAAAATAAAAACGCAAAATTTCTTAAAAGAGCTATTTTATATTTAAGTTGTAAATAACATCCATGAACATAAAAATCAGTCATTATTATAACTAACACAAGAAATATCCATATTCTAATCAATAACATAAAAATTTCTAACCGTTCTTGATCAATTCCACAGAGTTGAAGTTGAACCAGTAAATAAAATTAAGAGATAATTATAAATTAACAAATTTAATATCAAATCAATAAATTAGCAAAGAAGAAGAATTAATTAGCAATTAGAAAAATAAGAAAGAAAATGATGCGAACGATAACTAATTGCCGTTGAAGGTATTTTTGATAACTTTAGGTGTATATGAGCAATTACTAGGAGCCAAAAGATAAATTCTACAAAAATGATTAGGTGAGGGTCAGTGAGGCTATACATATAATTAATTTCTTGAGGCCTGATGACATGTTGTCATTATATCTTATTTATCACTTTTTTAATGTTTTGGTCGAGTGCTTAGTGTTTTTAAACAACATGAAGCGAAGAAAGCAAGAAAAATACATAAAGTTGAATTAATAGCATCGTGACAAGATGATAAAAAAACGATTGGGACAAAGACTATCTAGTGAGAGAAACTTCAACTTCTCTCTAAATTTTCTTTCTCCTTCGTTCATTGAGGAAGGGTGGTTTTAGGTCATTTTTTGACCTAGAATCACCCCTCTACATCTTTTTTTCTCTTCTTTTAATTTAAATAAGTGGTTTTCACATGTATCAAGTTTTTTTTTTGGTTTTTTTTATTTCATCGTCTAAGTACGGCGTTGTGTTGTTCGTCGTCTTGTGCGGCGTTTGATTTCGCGTTTTGTCGCGGTGTTCGTTTATTTCATATTGAAAGATCAGCATCAGTCAATTACAAATTCAACCAATGATTTGGGCATTAGCGTTGAAGATCCGGAAGCATGTGAATTTCAGTGACTTATGTTTTATCATATTATTTGTAGGCATTTTGCCATTTTATGCTATTAACTTGGGTGATGTGAGTTTGTTCGCAGATTCACCTTTTACGTTGTTAGCGATGTTTGTATCTAATGTAATCTCTCATTTGAATGAATGAATATTGTTTTGTTTTTTTCATAAATAAAAATAAAAAAAAGCATCGTGACACGATTTTTGAACCAGAATGTGGGTGTAGCTACTGCATTGAAATCGTGACACGTTCATCTAATCAAGACACAATTTGAAGGAGCTCTAGAGTTGAATTTTGAAATAAATGAATGCATCATGTCATAATTTTGGTTATCATGACACGTTTGGAGGCGCCCATGACTTTGTCTGTAAAAGACAAGATCATTTTCTGAGAAAGGGTTCTCAAATTTGGAGATCTAGCAGTACGATTTTGAGCTGAAGATTGAAGACTAGGGAGGTGACTTTCCATAAAACTAATAGTTGATCCTCATGTATGTATTGAATCTTCTTTTGAATTTAGTGATTTTTATCTTTATTAGGAGTAGCTAAGTTCTTAGTGATTAGGTCTTGAGATGAGACTTGTTGGATCTGTTTGGAACATCTAGGTTGTGAAACCCTTTCCTTCGATAATGTAAATATAGTTTTATTCAATTTAATTTGTGTGTAATGCTTCTATACCTTGATCATATATAAATTGAGTCTAAAGATTGAATGATTACTGACCAAGGCTTTTAAATTTGGATCTAATTAAATGGGTCAGTATAGGAATATATGATTGTTTGAATGTGATTATAGATTAACGTACGGAAAAACCTTGAAAGACTACGGGTTCACCTGAGGATAAAGAGAGTTGTAACCTTTGAAAAGAGCTCTGGCTCAAGGGATTCATCAGAGGTAATTTTTGTTAGTCGTCGTAGAACTAGAGGAACATTATTAGGGATAGGTTCAATCTACCAAATAGTGAAAATAAGAGGACTTGAATGACCTGATCCATTTTTCTCTATTTATTACAAACTCTTTTACAAGATTTTACTTATTTTATGAAAACCAAACCAATTTTCCCAGTGCATCCCCAATTTAATACATCCTTAGTAGTAATGACATTGTCGAGTAGAAATTGAAACAGTCTATGTGGAGATGAATCTTATAAATTTTATTGTTTCAATGCAATTTTATTACACTAGCTAAATGTCTATCAAGACCCGAATATTTTAAAGGCTCAATTCTGTAGAGATTGTTGTGCACCCCCGTGGACGACCATGTGACTAATCCATCTTAAAATTTGTGCCTTTATTTCTAATTGTATTGTAAATAATTTTTTTAACTTTTATTAGTAGTAATTCTTATTATTAGTGGTTATTTGTATTTGGCCCACTAGGTTATATTGCCCTATATAAACACATTAGAAATTTCTTGAAGAATGGCTGGGACAGGAATGCCAGAGTATGAATCAGCTCCAATGTAAAATTCATTTGGAAGAAATTTAGGATGATTAATCAGCCACTATACAAATACAGATTATTGTTTCAGTTGATCGGAATAAGAAATAGAAAAGTGTGACAAGAAATATGATAACAATAATATGACCAGTTTTTCTTAAATGAAGATCATAGTCGGCCTCCATCATAACTTAAGCTAAGTTTGAATTTGTGAAAAAAACTATATCGAGCACGCCAGTGCCCGTCTAAATCCTAGTTAGCATAATGAACATACCTTCCTAAGAAATTGATGAGCATGGTGAACTAATTTCCAATCGCTTCGATGTGCAGTGACATTTTTGGCATATGAGAAGCCAGATCCAAGTGGCAAATCTACAAAAATAATGCTGGATAGCTGACCAATAGATAATTATAAACATTAGTTCTTACTAAAAAAAATTGGATTAACTTCAATGAATGAAATCAACATTGAGTAATTGAGGTGTTATCAACACCTTTGTCCATGATTGTGGCCTCAAGACCAAACTAGGCACACTCCCGTTGTACTCCTTGATTTCAAATGCAACTGGACCTATTAACATTCAACTGATGACAAAATTACTCTATGAATGTTGTTGAGTGGATCAATTTCAGGAGAATTAATTATACTGGTCATGAATCAAATGACAAAAGAAAAATGGTTGACTACAGTAAGTTTAGATAATGATACATTTGAATGAATCCGGATCGTCGTAGTCTTTTGAGATTCAACATAATAAACCAGAATTCAATGTGAGATTCGTTTCCAAAATAGATTCACACTAGGGTTTTCGGAAAGGTTCTACAAGGATTTGGATACTTATCAATTAGTATCAAAGCCTGATTGCTATTGGCTCGGAAAAGGCTACTTATGGACAGTTCTATGACAGGAAGATGGGTAGGAGGCTTAAAACTGGCGAAAATGACCAGAATTGAACCCAGTGCTGGGCGCCATAAGGCAGAACAGAACCAAAAATATGATTTTTTGATTTTCAAGTCAATCTTCACACTATGTACAACCTGTGTAGCTAAAAAGAGAGTATGGTTAATTGTTCTCATTCATTTGGACCATATCTCATTTTTAGACCTAATCTCATTCAATATGGAACTGTTAACAATGCTCATAAAAAATTATAATCAAAATGCAAGAGAATTATGTGACTTGCAAAACAGTAAGTGTGTGGTATGCATATCCAGCTATGCATTATAAATAAACTGTCAAAACAAAATTCACAAAAAATATTGAAATAATCACTTTAAAATTACCTATTTGATGGGCAAGGGCACAAAAAGAAGAACAGCCAGGACCACCAGTTAACCAAAGAATAAGAGGATCTTTTTGAGGATTATTTTCTGACTTGACAAAGTAATAGAACACTTGCATGTCATCATCTGTTTCTCCTAATCCCACATACCTATCAAATTTATGACACATTAGTTCACTAGAATTCTAATTTTAAAAAATATAAAATATTGTTTGTATGAATCCTTTCTTAGAAGATCTTGAGAATGCCCAAAAAAAATTTCAGAATTTATAACCAAATGGTTAGAGTTAATGAGTTTAGCTTAATGTCAAAATTTAAGAAGTATTTGTGTTCAATGTCGATCGAAAACAAATTTTAAACAAACTTTATTTATCTCTTTGTCGAACTCTACATTACAACTCCTTAACAATATCATTGAACTTTGAAAACAACCAGTAAAAAGAACCAGTTTATAATTAAAGAATTGTATTTGTATACAATATTAGTATAAAACAGTTTTGCACATACATCAATTAAATCCATAATTTTTTTTAAAGAATTAAATCTATTAAAGGCTTAGCGGTAAAGCTTGTTACCCGTTTAACTTATTTTCATATGTAAGTAATCCTTGATATATATGGATAATATTATTGGAAAAAAACATAAATTAAAAATTAAAAGTACACATGTAGTTTGCATGTCAAAGTTTCTAAAAATGAATAGTAAAAAATGTTATTTTTACTAGTTAGTCAAGTAGCTTAATAACTAGAATTCACTTTTTAAAGTGAATAAGTGGGGTGTTTGGGATTTAACCTGTCCCCTATACTTACAGAGACACGTACAAAATGTTATTTAAATATCTAAAAATTGCCAACGTATTATAATTATAGACACAATTATAGACACACACTGACACTAGTTATTGTTGGACAACTATTTAGGTCCAAACAACACATCTCGTACTAAAAAAAGTTAAGCTAATTACCAATTAAATTTCATATCTTAAAATTGAGAAAAGAAAAAGGAATGATTAGGATTGCTCTCACCCCGTTTCAAGTTCAAAAGGAAGTGGCCCTTGGAAACCAG
>Ga0228710_1005929_pt1 | contig 18796 bp, 11 predicted proteins | sample MedpolnodulmetaG_FD_177995 | JGI IMG/M metagenome (GOLD analysis project Ga0228710, IMG submission 177995) | Root nodule microbial communities from Medicago polymorpha collected in Santa Monica, California, United States - pink nodules | ecosystem: Host-associated > Plants > Roots > Nodule...
TTTTATTTTTTTTTTTTTGTATTTCAGTTGCAAACGGATAGTAAGATGAATGTCGTCTCGCACGGGAGGAAACTTAAGCTTTCTGTCTTGTCACTTTCGTTGCCGGTAGACGATAATCCTTGGTTATGGGAACCAACAGATAGATCCGATCTAAGGCCCCTCCTTCTGACTGGGTACGACAACATCTCCCACGGGTTAGTGTGTGATATGGCCGAGAGATGACATCAGGAGACCAACAATTTTCATCTGCCTGTTGGGGAGATGACAATCACACTGGATGATGTTGCTTGTCTTCTAGGCATCCCCGTAGTTGGACGGCTCATTCAGGAGGATGATTTAGATCCTGACCATAGTGTAGAGCTGATGGTGACTCACCTATTGTTTCCGGTGAAGGACGTGGTGGAGCAGACGAGTAATAATTCAGACGCCTTTGTCACTTACACGGTCCTGAAAGAGCGTTATGAGCATCTGTTGAATAGGTGTAACCATTTGCTGGGGGAGGATTTATCAGAGAAGGAGGAGGATGAGATGAGTCGTATTAGGCTCGCCTGTGTCAAGACGTTTTTGTTGCTCTTGCTTGGCTACACCCTTTTTGCCGACAAGAACAGCAAAACCATTAATCTGTTGTGGATGCTTGCGATTTGGGATTTGGCTAACATAAGCACGTGGTCATGGGGTGCGAAGGGACTTGCTTTCTTGTACGAGCAGCTGAATCTTACCTCCAGCCCACATGTTGGCTCCATTGGTGGTTACATGAGCTTGCTTGTGGTAATATATATTTTTCTTCTTTTTTTAAGTTATACGTAAATGTATAGTTTCTTGTATGACACTTATGTGCTGATATAAATTTGTCTCTTTGTGTTTGTAGGGATGAGTTATAGCTCACTTCAGACATGTGGTTTCGAGGTCGAGATATCAAGATTACGAACGGGAGAACCCGTATGTGGGTAGATGGAGACCTCAAGGGGGTTTAAACATGCTGATCACTTCAGAGGCTTGTTGGATTCGATGGAGCATTGTCATGTCACCTGGAGGCCGTACGAGCACCGACGAGACGTGACACCTTTTCAGGACGTGTGCTGATACTCCGGATGGATCATGGCTGGGAAACAAAAGATGGTGGGTCACTTGCCCGAGCGGGTTGTGAGGCAGTACAAATATGTTCAGAAAGTTCCCCGACCTCCTACTACGATTGTGCCTCTTTCTCCAGCAGATGTGGCTGCTGCCTTCTTGAAGTTTGCTTTGCATGTCGTTCCCCAGCAGCAGAGGGGTCACCAGGTCCCGGACGACGAGCCTTGGAAGCATTTAGATAGGTACATTAGGTGGTTCTACCGTGTATCCCATCCTCTTATCGTCAAACCTGCTCCAGAGCCTGACATTGTCATGCCGAGACCTGTCTACCAGGATATTCTTGTTAACCAGGACTGGGCCAGGCATCCTCCCGATTCATTGCAGGTCATTAGCAGCATGAAAGACAGAGTGGAGCATGTGATGGAGATTCCAGAGGTGGTTTCAAATCCACTCTTCTTCAGCATTTTGGAGGGCCTCTAGACCAACTATAGCGTGTTTGACCATCAGCAGGTTCCGCAGAGGAGGTCTAGGAGTCATAGTCCACAGGAGCAGCAACAATATCTTATTTTATGTCTTGTTTTTTTTTTTTATGAGTTTTTGGATATTTGTAGTATTTTTTTGACATTTTGCTTGTACTATATTTACATTTGCGCGGTTGCACTTATTTATGACATTTACGTTAATTTTCGTTATGATTGAATGAATGCATGTTCTCTAAATTATGAGTTTTGGTTGAATGAATGAATGGTTGTACTTATGTATGAACGAACGAAGGAAAGAAGATAAACAAGGAACAGAGCAGTAACTACTGTCTGTCTGTTCTGGTGTGCACAAAACCAGCGTGAGTTAACTTACGCTAGTGTTAACACTAGCGTGACTTAAGTCACGTGGTAGTTTGTACGAGCGTAACTTAAGTCATGTAAGGGTAAAAAGGGAATTTCACTTGGAAATGAGCAAAAATGTTTTGGGTAAAGAGCACTACTCCTCCTCCTTCCACTCCATCTTCTCTTCTGAAATTGAATTTTTGTTGGGTAGCAGTTGCAGTTCGCAAGCGTTGAAGCCATGGATGAAGAATCAGGTCGTCCCATCAGAATGATGAATTTCGTCTCCGAAGAGCAAGTAAGTTAACAAACTCTATTCAATCTCAAATCCGTGAATTATGCGTAAATTAGGGTTTCATCACCAATTTCTTCATTGTTTTTGAACAGTTGCTAGAATCTAAAAGAACAAGGGGAGAACGTGTTGAAGATGGCACTGCCCACAGAGACAGACCTCTCTTCGAGGTTTGCTTTCTCATTTACATTGTAAATTTATGTTTCCAAATTCTACACTTTCCTTTCAAAATTTAGCTTGACAAGAAAGTCTTTGATTATGATGAGAAAATTGTTACTTACTGATTAAGCTTTCATTTGCAGATTCTCAAGGAGAATAAGGACAAGAAGGATGCTGAATTCAATGAAAGATTCAAACATAGTGAGTATTCAATTCAACCACCATTTATGATTTAGGAGAATAACTTGTTTCTCAAGATAACTCAATGTGATAATATATACCAGTGTTGTCAAATGTCGGCTATAGCATAGCGGATTTTCAACAAACTACTATTGTTTAGTAATACACAATTTAGTAGTACTGGTGTTGTGCCATAGCGGCTATAGCGGTGTTGTTGCATAGCAAAATTAGCTTAAAATAGTGTTTGGAATTTGGATTGGCTTATTTGAGTTTATCTACTGGCATAAGTTTTTTGAGAATGTTTGGGAGAACTTATGAAAACTGCTTATGACAATTTTTATTAGCTTTTTTCAACTTATTTCCATAAGTTCTCCAATATAGCTTATAAAACCAACTTACAGCATATACAAAAACAATTTAACATTATTTTATCTTTTGCTATGAAAATAGCTTATGCAAGCTTATATATAAGCGCTTATTATGATAAACGATTGTGCTATAAGCTGCAAATGAGCTGTTTATCCAAACAGAACCTTATTCTCTGCAGTCTGCCATTGAAAACATTGATGCCAACGCTCAACTGTTAATCCTCTCTTGATTACTTAGTGTTGTACCTTTTGAGATGGGCACAGTTTAAGCTAATTGTTTTAAGGGAAATGCTAACTTGTGCCTTTAGGGCACATGTTAAGAAACCTAAAGTAGAAATTTTGTCTAGAAAATTGTTCCAATTTATTCTTTTAAAGTTTAAAAATTTATGTTTTGTAATAAATATCAACCATTTATGGAATCCTTAACATGTGCCCTAAGGGCACAAGTTAGCAGGACCCTTGTTTTAATTGTGTTCAGATTTTACCCACTTACTTTTTTCTCTTCTCTACATGGTTTCCTTTTGTTGTAATCTTGGTTGAATTTTGACTGGTCGATAATTATCACAGGACCTCCCAAAGCTTTAGATGAGGATGAGACTGAGTTTCTTGATAATTATGAATCAGTAAGTTTCTGGTTTTATTTTTACAGCATTTTCATGGCTTGAACCTGAAACCGAAAGTATGAATTATGGAATTTGATATGATTAGATATATCCTTTACTTCTGCAGTTGTACAGACAGATATTGTATATTTCTCAAAAACAATTTGATCAACTTTAACAATATGAGAACAAAATAAATGCTTGAAGAAATTGTTGATGCAAAGTTTATGAATGTGTTTGTTCTTCTTTCTTTTTCTTTTTTTTTTGGGTCAAGTAGCCTAGTGGTTAGAACTCACACAATTTAATTGTGGAGAAGTGGGGTGTCCGGGGTTCGAACCCTGGCCCCTGCATATAATATGCAATATCCCTACCAACTGAGCTAAGCTCACGGGGATCTTTTTGTTCTTCTTTCTAACATAATCTTTTTGTGTTTTATCCACCTTTTAGACAAAAAGGGAATATGAACGAAAATTGGCAGATGAGGAAGCCCAACAACTACGTAGCTTTCAAGTTAAGTCATAACAAGTACTATATGATAACAACTTTTATCTTACACACACACACACACACAAATTCCTCATTTGTACCTTTTCTCTCGGAATAGTTATGGATTTGCTATTTCTGAGGCGAGCTTATCATCATGTGTCCATTATTTGGTCATTGATGTTTGTTTCTGTATTGCTTTTGTATGTTGATCTCAGGCGGCTATAGCAATGCAGTCCAACACTGTGCATGAACTTAAGGAAAAAGCCCCTGTTCTTGCAGTCCAGGTTGGTCAGCGAATTTTCTTTCTTTTGCTAACATTTTTTATGTTGAATGTACTGTATTAGTGATTACAATTCCATACAACGGTGTTGCCTCTGTTTTTCTTATTCCATCGACAACATTTTTACATAATCAGCCGATATTGAAGACTATCATGTGCAGAATAAGATCTTTGAAAACTAGTCTACCTGGAAGGGTTTGACCACCATGATCAATTGACATTCATACCAACACGTTTCTGTTCTAGTACTGTCCATGTAGTTTTATTTTCTGAAAATTCTTAGTTTATGAGTGGTTTTTTGTTCTTGTGATTTTTAAAACTCCCAAATTAAGGCTCTCCTTTTTACTAGTAGGTTACTAGATTAGAACCCCCTCTCCTCTCTAGACTGCACAGCATCATTTAGTATGTTTGCTGTGTTTATTCATCTGTGACGTGAAAAGAAGACATAATTTGCAATGATCCTGTGGCTGATGCATTTACTGTAGAGTGGTGACATTTACTATGCTTTCAAGAAATTCTCTAAATACTAAGTAGTATAATGTTACTGATAAAAAATAAAAAATAAAAAGTGGTTAACTGATCCAAAGAATACTAGTATATAAAAGTCCATCACTAATGAATTAAAGAGCTACAAAAACAAATGCCTCCCAGGCTCCCACCCGTTAATCTTGAAAGGCCCCACTAATACAAAAGCCTTCCACCTTGTCCTCGCTTAGTCACTTCAAGATGGCTGGTGTGTAAGTAAACTCTGTTTTATTACATTTTTTTTGGATCATAGTTTTTCTAAATTTGGGATATTATTTTATTTGAATACAACTTCCAAGTAGTAAACCATGTCATATTATGAAATGTCCAATAAAGCTGACGACTATTTGGTTGGCTATTTTTACTGGGTCCTCCCTTCTCAACCATATTCTTCCTTCTACAAAGCTCAAATCCGCGACCGTGCTTAAGAGAAACGAATCTAGTTTACACTCCGACCAACCTTATGTTGGTTGAAAATCGATATATTTTTATTTTACAAACTCATTTAAATTAGTATTGCCCCAATATAAAATCTTTGGATCTGTCCTTGGGCTTGATTGAATTATTGAAGCATGAGGTCAAAGATGAAGTTCAGAGAGAATTCTAGAAGATTTGATTAACAGATAAAACTATAACTTGTACAATAGAGAATAGCTCTAGTTATTTATAGGGCAGTGAGCTAGCTTTTACTTATTTTTTATTTTTGTATTTCTTTATAATCAGCGGTGAGCTAACTTAATTCAGTTCAGTTAGTTACATTAGTACATCTAAACATAAACTGAACTGAATCTTATTACTTAGACTTTAACTATTTTATTTTTCTAATAGGGCTGACTGCTGCAGGCATTTCTAAGCCGTTGCAGCAGTGAGTTAAGTTTTGAATCAGAAATAATAAATGTGTATTGCAGCTGTTACTATTTTTCTGTTTGTCATTCAATCTGTTTTCACTGGCAGGAAGAAAAACCTGCTACTGGAAAGAAGAATCCAGCCTCTCGCCCATTAAGCATGATTATAAAAGTCAAGCCTCAAGCTAAAAAAGCCAAGTTGGATGAAGGAAATACCGAAGAAGTTTCAAAAGCAGGAATAACTTCTGTGAATGATAAGAGTAAGCCTTTAGAACCAGTACAGCCATTGAATGGCATAGCTGATAAGGCAAGTGAAGTTGCCCAAACTGGCCTTGTTTCATATAGTGACGAAAGTGATGATGATTTGTAGTTTGCTATCTGTATGAGAAGTTATGAGATTGTGGTTACTGCTCCGTGCATAAATATGATTTCTAATGACACCATGAACGGCTGCATATATAGAATATACACTTCATTTGAAAAGAAAATATTTACAAAATAAAGACAACAGAAACTACATTTTAGTTTCTTGACGGACACAACTTTTTTATCTTTGAACCATAATAGCATCTTGTTCTTAAGCATAAAAAAGACAGACTTTTGGAATATGGAATGGTGACACTCTTATTATGACAGTGGCTTATTTATAAGGCTATGAATTTGGTCAATGAAGGGAAGGCGATGTGCCTCCTCTACACACCATGTAACCAAACAAATCCCTCTGTTTGGGAGAGGCAGCGAGCGCACAATGCCAGCTGGCACAATGACAGAGCCTTGAATGGGGACCACGTGAACTGGTGGACCCCACTGATAATCCACGTTGTCAAATCCCAACCTCCCCCACTCAGACATAAACAGTGTGGCGTAATTCGGTGTAGGTGCAAACGGGTCCTCAAACTCATCACCAACTTTGACATGTTCACCCTTCAAGTACTTAACGAACTCTGAAGGTAACTTGGCCTTCGCTTCTTGGATCAGCTTCACCACCTGAATGATATTTGGTGCTATTCTAAGTGACTCGCATGAGGCCGTAGTTGTCACCGGGAAGAAACAGTTTCCGTAGAAACCATTGGGTAGAGGAGGGTCTACGAGGTGTCGACAATTTGCAAAGAACACGAGCTTCACTTGGGTATTGGGATCAAAGCTAATGGCTCTTGTTCTGCTGCTCCAAAACAATGCAGCAACAATTTCGAAGGTAGAGCAACTTCTTCCAGTTACTTGTTGAAACTCCCTCTTCAGCCGGTTGATTTGTTCCACGGGTATGTCTATGTTAGAATGCTCTAGTTTGTAGCATGGCAATTGAGGTGGATCTGTAAGAGGTAGTTTTGGCAATGCAGGTGCTTGAGAGGGAAAGAAGTTCCTGTGCCACACTGGTTCAATGGCTGGTTTGTCAAGTCCTCTAGCTAGCTCCCCAACCGCATTTAGAAATTGTGCAGCACCAAGGCCATCACATATGCTATGGCTGAATACCAGGCCTATCACAAAACCGCCACATCCAAATTGTGTCACCTGAAACAAGAATTTTCTCACGACCAAACATGAGTAAACGATCCTCAAGGTACATTTTTTAAAGGATCAACTTACATAATAATAACAACAACAACGATAACAATAATAATAATCGTTTGTAAGGCCTAGTCCAATTAGCAATCGTAAGATTGTTAGACTGGACATTTTTCGTGGTTACCTGGTGTTTGCCACTCAAAAAAAAAAAAAAAATTCAAAACTATGCAATTGACCTCACCAGATATACATTCACATAATAATCGTGGTGCTTACATTAATTAAGCTTGAACAAACCATTATTAAATTTTAAAGGTTAAAGTATTTTGATTCTCAGAAGTACAACGGTTTATGCATTGAGTTCCTCCAGTTTGTTTATTTTATCATTGCAATATTTTTGGAATGACGAAGTGTTTGCTATCAATTTCTATTTATTTAGTATTGGCATAGCTTATGGAAATAGATGTGACTATTGTCATTGTATGATAGAAAAAACTGAACAAACCTAGCATGAAGTTTGTAAGTTGATACCTGCATTTGCACAAGGGGGTCGACGTGTTCGATCTCGTGAACATTATCTGGAAAAAGACTACCATATGGAATAGACTCCATGTCATCAAAGAAATTGACAGAGTCAAGTGTGCAATTAGTTGATGCCTCAACGTACCACACACCATCACCCGAGCATTCGATTTGGAGACACTGCGGATTAGACTCTTTGAGTCGTCCTGCAAGAGGGTAGTAGGGAACGAGTGCTAAGGACAATGCTTCTCTTATGACCCTTGCTGCTTTAGGGCCATGTCTAAACACATGCAAGGTTCTAACATTGCATTTTAGAACAGGTAGTTTGTCGATTACTGACATGTCTAGTGTGACGAATGGGGTCTCCTTGGCAGGTGTAACTAAGTCTCGTTTTGTTCTAATCACAGACATTGCCATGATAATGTATATAGACTAGAATTAAAGAGTTGCTTGGTAAGAATGTGTAATTTGTTTGATATCCTGATCCATTGTGGATAGGCATTGTTTATAGATGATTAAACTGAATATTTTATGTTTTGAGCTTCTTGGCTTTCAAGCCTAATTATGTTTGGTGCGAACGTAGGGCTTGAACTATTCCCCCAATTAGAGGAATATTTTAATTTGTTAAACATTTGGAGTCATACTTGTCTTCCCTTATCAGCATATATATTTTTGCTTTGGCGTCAATGGAAAAAAGTTTGAGCAAAAATTTCTTTGATTGCATAAGAAGTTTGATTTGGGTATTTCAAAAGAAAGTGAAGATGGAGACGAAAAATTATTTTTTTAATAAATTGGAAAAAATAATTACACATGTGAGTGAATTTTTTTTAAATCATTCGAACCATTATAAACAATAATTGAGAGTCATTATATCAATCAAGCATATAGATTCTATTATACACTATATACACTAGATCTTTTTATCTCTTCTCTCCCATCTTCCTCTCACCTTTTCCCGTCGCTCGATGGCCAGATTTGCATTGGCGCATCTCTCGTCTTGATATAATTACCTGGGAGTTCACTGGTTGTGCATCTTTCCAACTTTAAGGTTTATAACAAAGAGAAGGATGGAATGTCTAAATTGTTGTTGAAAGAGGTTTTGATTCATTTCCGATTTAAAATCCTTCATGCTTCATTGTTCTCATTATGAAGATGAAAGGAACTAGATGGGGAGAGAAAAGGAAAAGGACGTGATGATGTTTAGCAATGTAAAGTTGTTCTCATTTTTAATTTTCAACAAAATATAACCATTAATTAAATTTAACGTTATTTTATTCATGGTCGATAAGGGACTTAATTAAACACTCACCCTAGACATTAATTACCCACCCTATACATTAATTAAATCTAACCTATACATGTGTACACACAAAAATTAAAAATTAATTACACACTAAGCGGCAACATACACATAAACTTACCTGCACGTAAGTCATTAAAAATAAAATTCAAAGAATGTTCAAATGAAAGCGATTAATACACTACTTTTTTTTTATGGCCGGGATGTGAACCCCAGACTTTATATATATTATGTATTTATTCCAACCACCTGACCTAATGAGCACATACACTATTTTCTTTTAGCAAAATGAATACACTATTTAACCCATTAAAAATTAATATTTTCTTTTTAGGCCCGTTAGGAGAGATAGAATATAGATCTCCTTTTAAAAAAGAATATATATATCTACTTTTTATCTCGTGTTTGTTTGAGGAGAAGTACATGAGTGATAGAAATCACCCAGAAGTTAGAAACTTATCATGTTTGGTTTGGAAAAGAAATGGGATAGAGAGACACACAAAAACACATGGGTTCACACTTTTACGTGCCTTGTCTGTTTTGCAGAAGAAAGGGAACGAGAGCACTACTTCCTCCGTTTAAAATACATGTCGCAGCTAATAATTTTACACGTGTCAATGTACAACTTTGATTGTGGATATATTTAATTATGGGTTTTGCTAGAAGCCACCCATGAATGTGTCTTTTAACAACCCACACCTCAAGGTGTGATTTCCACTTTTTAGTTATAACTTTACTAAAAACACCTTCAAAAATTTAGTTGGTGTCTTTTAGCAATTGCTCATGGAATAACTTACTAAAAGACACCTTCGTAAAAAATGTATTCTAGCAAAACCCTTTAATTATCTAAAGTAAAAAATAATAAAAATTTAATATTTTGAAAATATTTATCGAGGCAAATCGAACAACGTCTTACAAACTAATATTTGTGTGTGTGTGTGTGTGTATATATATATATTAGTTAAAAAATATGATCAAATTCAAAGTAAGTCATGTGAATAGTGCATATTGCAAAAATACGACATGCGCTTTGAAATGGAGGGAGTAGTTGTTTTATGTCATTATCGCCTTTTCACATTTTTTATTCGGAAATGCACTTTAAGGGCCATTCCCTTGTTAAGAAATTGAACTTATAATTTATATCTTGAGAGTTTTTTAAAAAAATATATATATTTTGAGAGTTGTGTAATCTACCTCTACACTATTTACTACGGCGACGAAGAATCAAATTATCACTATATTTATTCTTTTTTCTACTTCTTCTTCCATTGAAACATTAAAAAACAATTTTTTCAACATAAAATTCATCAATCTTCTTTTCTAGAAAAATGTTTGACCCTTTTTTCATCAACATTGAAGCATGACCCTTTTTTATTTGATTGAATATTGAAATTTCACGTTATTGGATGTCTTTTCTTTTCTAGATTTGTTATGAAAGGGTCAAATACATCTTGAGCCCTTTAAGTTTAATGTTTTTACTACATTGGTCATTTACATTTTTTAGTTTCAAATTAATTCTTTAACAATTTACATCATTACCCCTTTAATAAACTTTGTTACATTAAGGATGATGTGTTAGTTAAACTTGGTCTCCACAACAACAAAATATATATTTTTTAAATTTTTTTTATTAAAAAAGAGAAACTAAAAAAAATTGCAATCTTCTATCAATCTTCAACAATCCCAACAAAATTCATTATGTTCATCTCCATCTTCAAACAAATCTAGGAAAAATTCATCATGTTCATCTTCTCTTTCTCTTAAATCAAACAATCTTCCTCTCGAAGCCTTTCACCACTCTAAAAACAAACACTCTAGTCCCTCAAAATTAATTTCACTCAGCAAACCGAAATCCAGTTCCCACAAATCCAACTGAGTGGGTTTACCGATTCACCCAACCAAACCAAACTCAATTCCTACGTTCCCATGCCAACCTCAATTTCTCTTCTTTTTATTCTATACCAAAAACACTACATTGAATATACTCTATTTTCACCTCTTTCTCACTTCCCACACAATCTTTTATCCATTTCTCTCTCCATAACTTATCTTCCAAATTAAACACACCGTAAGTAAATAAAAAAGAGATCTTCTCTAAAAAATAGATATACCGCACGCGTATTTGACCTATATATCAATGTTATATTGTTAAGTGTCTTCTCATCTTTTAAAATTGTCTTATCACTGTTCTCATATCTCTACATTATCCCAGGACAGCTGGCAGTTAGTTAACTGAGAAATAAAAAAGAAAAATCAAATTAGTTTTTTAATCTTTTTTTAAATTTCCAGTACACCTCCCTCTTTTACTAATGCTATACCTTACTCCATAATTGGGTACCTCGGTCAGATTTACGTCATTTTTTTTCCAACCTTCGGCCGTGTTTTCATTCCAAGAGCTTATAACCGGACCACCTCACTTCATCTTCTTCGGGGACAAGGTTCTGAGTTTCGATGAATCCGACTATAAACAGTCCACTCCAACGATCAAAATTTTGGTGTTGAATCAAGCAAAATCCTCTAGATTTGTCACCGATCTTCTATCTCACACAAAATAAGGTATGATTTTACACTTATCTGTTGTTGAATTTGCATATGAAACTGAAATGGTGAAAACTGTGATTTTCAAAAATGCCTTCAATTTGCTATAGATTGCATGTTTTGCTAATATTTTTGCTTGTTTTGTTGATGATTATATGAAATATAGGATTGGCCTTTCTGATGCTATATAATGCACATAACTTTATTGTTCATGTATCTATCATTATAACCTATTATCAGAATTTGATGCAAGAATGAAATTAGAGATTTAGCCCAACACAATCACACTAAGAAAACCAGGTAAAAAGTTGGACTGACTCAAATACTTAAGGGACAAAATTAGGGATTCATGATTCCTCAAATCACTTTTTGTTTTTGGTTTAAATCAAGCAGGCCAGAACTATATTGTATTGAACTTGTTTTTCTTGTGCTGGAATCACCTTTTTTATATATACTTGGAGGAATGTAAATCAATGGAATCTGGTCAGGAAGTGAGTCAGTGAATAATTTTTTGTTATAAATTGACAACAATTGATTCTTAAAGTGTCAATTGACATAGAAAGTAGTAATTGTATATATTTGACACTGTGTCGAAATTTCGCACAAGCCAAATATCCAACTGCTAAAATTTTAGGGCCAATTAAATTGGTGAAGTGTTGGTGGATTAAACTTTAACAAACTCAGCTTCTACCCTTGAAAAATAAAGTGTATTAGCAATGCAATAAGATCTCAATGCACCTCGTTAACTTCTTGGAATTTGTATTTGGGTGTATCACACACAACCTTTTTCCCCTATAGTTTTGTCTATTAATAATATAAACAAAATTCTTGAGGACAATCTTATGAATGACAATTTGATGCTACAATATGCTTGCTTAAAAGAATCTTGTTTATAAATATGACTTTTGTTCAACCTTATCTGTTGTTTGATCTAAAAGAATTGTGATAATTGCACCATAAAACACCTTCTATTGAATGATCTTATAATTTTAAGGTTAACAACATATTGTTGACCTTTCTAATACAAAATCAAGGAATTGAATTGGCTGTATATTATGATACCTAAATTAGTGATTTAAACTTTGTATTTATAGGGCTTGGACATCAGTTGTGGCTCTGGTTCGGATGTCGGCCACACATCAACTGACGAAGATGTAGGGGATTCGAACAACGAAAGATTTTCATGCAACTACGGTACTGCAACAACAAATGGATCTATTTTTATTCTTTTTTGCCTAACTGATGTACATTAGTGGCAGGATGAAACAAACATGTTAAGTTTCTTGGTTCAGCTAGCAATATTTGTTGGGTTACTTCTTTGAATAAATTAGGATGCCTGATGGATTTGGCTTATACATATATACACTAAGTCCTCAAAATATACCTTTGATGAAACATATAATTCTCTGTCATTGATTGATGTCATAATAGGAGGCCCTTTGTTCCTGGTTTATATCCAGGATAATACTTATAGCATCTGGTTATGCCAAATTTCTTTTTACAAGAATCTATGTTTATTATTAGAATTTGGAAGATTCCTTGAATTAGGCCACATTTTGTTTATGGTTTACGAGTCATGACACACCCAGCATATGAGCTTCTAATTATTTAGGTCAAACTAAATTCCTAGACTTATGCGTTTACAACATGGATTGTGAGTTGATACCAAATTTATTAGCGATGACCAACACATGAGAAATTTCATAAAATGAGACAATTATAGACAATAAGTAATTATTATGATTATTTGTTTCATTTTTTTAACTAAGTTTCAAACATTTTATTTTACTAACATTTATTTACGTATATTAATTTATTTTAATATTTTATATAAGAATTAACAAAAAAAATACAAGTAATAATAAATGATTAGAAATAATAATTAGTGTTGACAAGTTAAAATTGCAAGTCAAGCCCATGTCTAATTGTCAAAAGCCCATAAACTATTCCAAAAAGTCCAATACTTCAAACAAAATAAAATAATATTATTTAATCTGCATGTGGGGCCACTGCTTTTGGTGTATCATGTGCCAGCAAAAAGTTAAAGCAAGTTGCAAGTGATAGATCTGAACCGTGGGAATAAAAAATCAATATATCAATGGTCCACATTAAACTTTTCCATCATAGGAAAGAACTCTCCATTCCCATACTAAACCTCACCTATCCTACAATATTATTATAGACTTTTCAGTTTAGTAGTCGCTTTAAAAATGGTGAGGGTGACAATATAATATTTAGCACGAGTAGTGTCCAGGGTTTTTGCTACTTGTAAGTCCTTAAATCCCCACTAACAACCATAAAATCAATAAAGGTATCCAACACATATATGAACATGTTATACTCTACATGTTTTTTCTTAATATAGATAACTCTTAATATGTATTCAGTTGTAATTCTTTATTAAAGGATTAAAGGCACAATACTAACACTCATCTTAGCATATTAAGAATCAAAAGGAAGAATTTACCTCCACGGTCTATAGTCCTTCTCGGTTAAATCAACGGTAGAGATTTTTTGCAACCAACTGTATGGAGATATAAGAAAAATGTTAGAATACAATTTATCTAACAATGTGAAGTTTTTCAAACAAAAGTTCAATACTTACCCCCATAAGGAGGATACTAAGGAAAAGAATTAAAGCCAACAATTCTTTTATCATGAGAAATTGCATATTTAAACTTTTTTTCGGCATCTTCAAAGAAATTCCACATAGGGTTTAGATCAAACCTTCTCTTCATCCCAACTTTTACAGTCTCGTCAATTCCGATAAAGCCATATCCCAAAGTGATGATGGTGAAGTAGGCGGAGCAATTTGCCTCCAAGAATCTGCTATAAGCTCAGACTCCAAAAATAGCAAATGATATATCTTGTACTCTAGAAAACTATATCAAACAAAAATTTACTTTTTATCCCAACAAAATATTAATTTTTATTTTCCAAAAAAACAAAAATTTACTTAGTTCTTTCCTTTTATTTTAAAAACTGGTAAATTATTGTTTATGAATAGATATATTTTAATTTTAAGAATATTAAAATAATATAAGTTAAATTTAAATAATTCATATAAACAATCCAACACCTTCCTGCAAAAAAATAATATAAACAATCCAAAACCTCACAATACTCTCCTCCAATACGCTAGAGGGACCAATGTATCTTCAATATGAAAATGATAAAGATCAGTTTGATCCAAAACCTCGCAATACTCTCCTCCAATATGATAAGACAGACCAATAAATTTCCAGTATAAAAATGATAGAGATCAGTTTGAGTATGATAGAGATCAGTTTGAGTGTTATTTTTAACGGGTGACAAAATAATTGGGTAAATCGAATATATCTTCAACACGCATCTGTAGTAGAGATTAATCCATTCAAAGTAATTGAAACTCATTTAAAGAGTCCACCTTTCACAACAATTGTTTTTTCCTGCACATCGACCAAAAATTAATCCTTGTATGAAATCATTAAGGGTCACAGATATTATGCTACACTATATTAATATGAGAAATGATATTCCTACAACTATTTTATGGCAATTTTTGTACATATGTCTCATACTTACATTATATTCTTACTTTTTGTCTTTTTTTTGTCTCGCTTTATTGCTTATGACCAATAAAAAAAGACAAACAAAATTGTTAGAGCATCTCCAATGGGAGGTCCTTACTTAACAAGGACCACTCCCTGTTAAGGATCCCCCATTGAAGGAAGAGAAAATGAGTCCCCATTAAGAAACATGTAACTATATAAGACTCTCTTTCTCCTAGGCAACTAACAGATCACATGTTTAAAAAAGGTAATAAAATATGTACTATGTGGTCCCACTTACAGAAGAAGTAATATTTTAATAATTAATAGTTGTTTTAAATATTATTTTATCTATTTGTCATCATTTTAAATAAAATGTAACTCATGCAAATTATTATTATTATTTTTTAACGAAGGAATGTAAAATTTGTAATGTTAATTTTTTCATTTTCAAATTATTAGTAAATGTGGCAGAAATTTAAGTTCATACGAAAAAAATAAATATTTTATAATTTAATTTTTTTATGAATTATAATTAAATATTATGAGGTAATTTATAATTTAATAAATAAATTATTTTTGTTTATTGATGTAAAGTTAGTGGAGCTTATTTAAGTATTTTTTATTGAAGTCGTTATTAGTGTGCTTCCATTGAAGTTATTGAGTTCTTAATAACTACTTTATTAAAATATTATAAATAAGTGATGTGTAACGTGATGTCAATTTAAGGAGTCCTATTAAGGAACTACCATCGTGGATGCTCTTACAAAAGTTTTTTTATGAGTAAAAAATTGCTACAAAAGTTGTCAGACCAAATATTTGTACAAATCTCATTACTTTATTAATATTCATAGATTAATATGTCATCGTGAATTAAACTCAATTAATAAGGACAATACATAATATATACATAATCTGGGTTGAAACCCCGGCAAAAAAAAAGATTAATATGAACTGCGGAAAATTGCGAAATAAGCAACATTGTACTTTCTCTACAAAAAATTGAGTTTTTCCTTTAGTATATCATCTAACCCATGATTTAAAATACTTTACTGCTTGAAAAAAAAAAGGACTTTGTACTGAACTTGTGTAGGACTTGGAAGGAATCACTTGTTGCCTGTGATGAGATGAGAAGCCACCAACAATCACAATCAGCACACGTGGCATGGGCCCACATAAAACTCAACTTAGAACTAAATTTATGACACTATTCCCAAAACACTTTAATATCCACACACACAACACAAGACACCAAATCTCATCATTTATCTTTTTCTTTCTTGTTCAGTTCCATGTCCTGTTTTTCTTTTCGTCAATGGAAAAAACCGAACCCTTTCTTCTAATTAACCGTCAAAATTTACAACCTTTCACTTCTTCCAAATCCTTCAACGACATAGCCACCCTACAACAACAACCACCACCACCATCACCACCACAATCATCTGAGATACAATCCATCAACTTCACTCCACAACAACAACACCACCAACCATTTTCTCATCACAAACAAAAAAAACTCAGTCGCTGCAAAACAGCACCAGCCATGTTCATTCTCCCACACCTTAAACCCAACAATGACCAACCCCAACTTCCCAAACCTCAAACCAATTCCATCATTCGACAAGGCATTTGGCTTCTCCTTATATACCTCTCTATTGGTGTCATAATATACTCTTTCAACACAAAAAATTTCTCTGGCATTGAAACTCACCCTGTTGTTGATGCTCTTTATTTTTGTATAGTCACCATGTGTACAATTGGTTATGGAGACATAGCTCCTTTAACACCAATGACTAAACTCTTTGCTTGTGTTTTTGTTTTAGTGGGTTTTGGATTCATAGATATACTTTTAAGTGGTCTTGTTAATTTTGTTTTGGATTTGCAAGAGAATACGATTTTAACCGGGCTTCAAATGGGTGCTAGAGAAGGGTTTTCAGCCAGGGATTATATAGTTGATGTTGCAAAAGGTAGGATGAGAATTAGGTTGAAGGTTGGTTTAGCACTTGGTGTTGTGGTTTTGTGTATTGGTGTTGGGAGTTTGGTTTTGTGTTTTGTTGAGGGTTTGGATTGGGTTGATTCTATTTATTTGGCTGTTATGTCTGTTACGACGGTTGGTTATGGTGATAGAGCTTTTAAGACTCTTCCGGGGCGATTGTTTGCGGCAATTTGGTTGTTATTTTCTACTTTGATGGTTGCTAGGGCTTTTCTTTATTTAGCTGAAGCTAGAATTGATAGAAGACATAGGAGATTGGCTAAGAAGGTTTTGCATAGAGAAATTACTATTGAAGATTGGCTTGCTGCTGATATCAACAATACTGGTTTTATTAGGTAACCTAATAGTTCTTTATCCTCTTTTTAATTTTTGGTCAAATCCATAGTTCTAAATTGCGGTCTGTAATTGCAATGTAAAAGATTTAGATATCTCTGCAACATTATTGCAACTGCTGTCGCATTTGCCTGCATTTTGTAGTAATACCAAGGTTTGCAGTGTAACCGCGACTTCAATTTAGAACCATGGTTCAATCTTTACGTCTTTTGTTAGCAATACACAAACAAGACATGGTAATTTACACACGAGTGGTTTATAATTGTGGCTGCGCGGTTGCATTTGATCGCATTGCAATCCCTGCTATTATGAAAATTATGGTCAAATGCAGCTGATGCAACCACAATTATGGTTACATTGCGGTTAGAGAAACATAAAAAAAGTTGAAATTGTGGATAGAGTTTTTAAAACTTTGCTAAAGAGTGTTGACTATTGATTCCAGAACCAATAAGACTAGTCTTTGTGAGAATGTAAAATTACTACTTCTGGTAAAGTGCTAGTTGGGGGCTTGATAGCAATTTTGGTCGTCAAACCAAACAAGAATACAACATTGGATACCATAAATATGATATTCTAATTAAGTTGATTGCCCCTTAAGATTATTAGTTAATTACAAGTTGCTATAATCATCTGTGGCTTTTGTAAAGCATTTGTCACTAATCATGATTTCTAGATTTATACCAATATATTCTTAGTCATAAGCAGACATAATTATGCTTTGTTTAATTCACATTAGCTTAGATGGGATTATTTTATTTATACCCTTGTTTAATTTTGACGAGCTGTTATCACTTATCTTATTATCAAACTTGTGATTGGTAAAGTCACTTTCTGGAATTAGTCATGCACTATGCATCATAGTACACAAGTAGGGGTAGAGTGTGAGTGTGACATTCAATAATGTATGCATCATTCAATTATTTAATCATATGGTGTAGTTATTTTAAAGGAATATATTTTTTTGAGCACATTAGAAATTTAATATCCATCCTTCATTGGTTTGATTTCAGTAAGTCAGAATATGTGATTTTCAAGCTGAAAGAGATGGGTAAAATACAAGACAAAGATGTAATGCAAATTTGTGATCAGTTCAGGAAGCTTGATCCCTCTAACTGTGGGAAGATAACATTACCTCATCTCTTGGAGGGTAGGTCATGACAGAATTTTTTTAAATTAAATTGTTTTAGTGCAAAAGGTAGTGGTAAAGGCATATCAATTGTGCAAAAAAATCTGCAAAATGTACATGAATTGTGGGAGAAAGATTTTGTACAGAAATTAGAATTGTTGGAATTAGAATTAAGGATGTTACTAGAAGATGGATAGAAAGAGACCTATCATGAATATACCAGGAACATTATTTCATCTCTTTCTTTTTTATTTTATACTTCGCAACCACCGGTTAAGTTACAAATCATTTTCTTTCTTTCTTTTTTTTTTTTTTTTTTAAA
>Ga0228710_1005930_pt1 | contig 18795 bp, 16 predicted proteins | sample MedpolnodulmetaG_FD_177995 | JGI IMG/M metagenome (GOLD analysis project Ga0228710, IMG submission 177995) | Root nodule microbial communities from Medicago polymorpha collected in Santa Monica, California, United States - pink nodules | ecosystem: Host-associated > Plants > Roots > Nodule...
AGATGGGGGTGCAAAATCGCTCAGAAAAAAAAAAGAGGGGTGCAAAATCGCACAATTGGCAAAAGTGCAATTAAACACAAGAAGTTCCATATTACCAGAAAGAGGGCAAAAAGATGGGGTGTAAAATCGCTCAAAAAAAAAAGAGGGGGTGCAAAATCGCACAATTAGCAAAATATAGAGGGCAAAATTGCAATTAAGCCTAAAAAATAATATAACATAAATATTGAAAAATATACTATGACACCGTGTGTGGAATAGGTCACATCTTTTTTGACAAAATAATATAGTCAATGTGATAAAAAAAAATGGTATAGAATTTTATAAAAGAAAAAGGAAGACAAGATCCAAAATGAACCATAAAGTATCCACAAAAATGAGTTTCCACACACATTTTTTTTATTTTTTTTCAGTACAATTCACACATATATTTTACTAGACACATTTGTTTCCTATGTAAAAATATAATCTTATGATTTTCAGTGAAGATTCATTTTGGCTCTTGATAATTTTTGAACCGATCAATTTAGTCATTGATAAAAATTATGTTCAAACTCCTGATCCTAAATGAGTATTTTGAGTCAAATTAGTCATCAAGTCAAGTATATTGATGTAACTTAAAATAGTTGCAGCAAAAAAGTAGTTAAAAATATGCAAGAAGTAATTGCTAAGGAACATCAAATTTCATACAGAGGGCATGCTAAGGAACATCAATTTTCCTAGTTAAACGATAGTAGAGTCAATAGCAAACTCTGCCAATAAACGATAATAGGCAAAGTAGAACAAATGCAACAATCATATGACATTATTCAGTACATATGACAAACATCCAAAAACCAGTGAATACAAAGTCCAGATTACTCAGATTCTTATAAAAGCAAGAGAAGTGAAAAAAAAATAATGTACTTCAATCTCATACAACAATGAAGAAAATTGAAAGGACAAACAAAAAGAGCAAGCCATCAATCTAAAAACAATATTGAAAACACCCCACACAAACATTACAAAAGGAAAAAGTAAGCACCTATAACTTGACCCAGTTTGCGCTAAGAACCAAAGTCTTTATTTTGATTAGAGACGCAATAACATCTGCCATATTGATTCTTGCTTCAGGTGAATCTTCACAACAATTCAGGGATAAACTAAAAATAGATGACATGTGAAACAATAGATCAATTTGGTCCCCATTTAATTGGACTAAATTAGAATCCAAGACCTCCATAATTGCATTAGGCAATGATCCACTGATCCATGTCGTCAAGCTTAGTTCTGCAGAAAACATATCATCTGTTGGCTTTCTTCTTGTGAAGATTTCCATTAGCATAATCCCATAGCTGTACACGTCTCCTTTGATAGAAACAATTCCTTTAGATCCATACTCTGCATGTTAAGTCTAGTTATTATAGTTATCAAATATTCTAAAAATTAAGGCTTGGATCCATACATTGTACACATTAATTACTAATATAACATGTTGACGACTAACGTGTGCTGTAGATCTTTTTTGTTGACAAAATCAAATAGATTGGTTGGGACTGAAACATAAAGAAGATAATATTAAGAAGTAAAAAAGAAGAAATGACCTGGTGCAAGGTATCCAATAGTAGCTAAAGTCTGTGTATGAGTTTTAGACTGTCCTTCATCCATGAGCTTGGCAATACCAAAATCGCAAACACGTGCAACCATATTTTCATCCAACAAAACATTAGAAGGCTTTAGATCACAATGAACCACGGGTATTGAAGAACCATGATGGAGATATTCCAATGCAGATGCAACATCTATCATTATATTTAACCTTTGCAAGAAATCTAAGCAATAGTTATCTGAATATAACCAATCGTCCACACTTCCATTTGACATGAACTCCATCACCAATGCTTTGAAATCACGATTTGAACAACTACTGATAATCTTAACCAAATTTCGATGTCGTAGATTTCTCATTACATTGCATTCTGCATCAAAGCTCATTGATTTTGCCTCTGATTGCAAATCAATTACTTTGACTGCAATCATTTCACCGTCAGGAAACATCCCCTGATACACAGAGCCAAAGCTCCCCCTTCCAAGGAAATTACTCGCATTGAAACCATTTGTTGCTTGCACAAGTTCACAATATGGTATTCTTCTAGGAGCTCCTAAAACTGATAAACCCCTTTCAAGAGTATTTTCAACATTTTTCCTCTTGATTCTAAAACATATGATGAATGCAACAACTAAAATGGCTGACACAACTATGGGAAGTATGCATTTGAGTAATATCATCTTTGCCATTGACATTTTCTTATCTTGTTTGCCACAAGGTGGTACTTGGAGGCGAAGATTTCCGCAGAGTACTCCATTGTGCATAAAAGATTGAGCTGTGAATTTCTTGAAAGGTCCACCATCAGGAATCTCTCCTTGTAATCTATTATATGATAAGTTGATGTTTTGAAGATACACAAGTGATTCTAAGGATTGTGGAATAACACCAGTTAACATATTTTGGGACAAGTCCAAGGAGGTCAAGCTTGCCATTTGACCAAGTGATTTGGGAATTGATCCATTCAGTTTGTTTTCTGTTAAGGAGAGAATCTGCAATGTGAGTAAGGAATTGATGGTTGTTGGAATGTTGCTTGAAATATGATTTCTTGATAGGTCTAATAGTATAATTGCTCTCAATTTCCCAATCTCAGGTGGAAGATTACCAATTAAAGAATTTGAAGAAAAATTTATCTCTAATATATCCTTAAGACTCCAAAGAGATAAAGGTATTCTAGAGTTCAAACTGTTAGATCCTACGTGTATCTTTCTAAGAGAAATCATATTTCCCATACATGTTGGTAAAACTCCAGAGAGCTTATTCTTTACAAGATACAACTCACCCAAACTCTTCATTTCACAAAGTTCTTCAATAAATGTTCCTTGTAGTCCATTGTTGCTAAGATTCAAAAATTGAAGTTTCTGCAATCCTTTGAATGTACCAGGTATTGGTCCAGTTATATTATTCACAGAAAGAGAAAAAAATAGCAAGTTGCTCATGTTTCCAACTTCTAGGGGAATATTACCATCAATTCCACATGATGCTGCCCAGAAGAGTTCTGCAGTTAGGTTTCCAATTGACTTAGGAAGATTGGGTAGTATATGATTACCTGATAAGTCTAGATATTTCAAATATCTACAATTTGACAAGGAAGTAAAGAATTGATGAGAATCTTCAATTGTCAAATTGTTGTGAAATGTGTCAAATGTTTTGAGGAACCTTAAATTTCCAACAAAATTGGGTAGAGTTCCACTGAATGTATTGCCAGCCAATCGAAATTCAATAAGATTAGAAGAGTTGAATATACTATTTGGAATATTTCCAATAAAATTGTTTTCATACAAATGTAGATATTGTAGGCTAGGAAGGCTATATCCCATATTTGATGGAATTATTCGGGAGAGGTGATTTGTTTCAAGATACAAGCCTGTGAGTGATGACATGTTGAAGATTTTGGAAGGAATGGATCCACTAAAGCTATTGTTATACAATACTAGCAACTCAAGTTTATCAAGATAGCCAATCTCCTCAAGCATCGAACCTGGAAATGGGAACACAAAAAGGGACAATAAACTTTTTTTTTTTTAGGAAAAAAAGGGACAATAAACTATATCCGACCACATTTGGTGCAAATATTTAAACATTTTGTGTATAAAATAAAAAATATTTGTTGATATTTTAAAAATAGTCAAGAGTTTTCAAAAGTTTATTATATCGACTTGTACATACAAATTTTCATCTCATATACAAAACATATAAAATCTTCATCAAATGCGGTACAAATATTCAATTATTTAACATATTTTTGTATATATAAGAGAAAAATAGTTAATAGAAACATTACATGAATATTGATAATTTTCATTTAATATCTTTAAAAATTCAACAATATTAACAATCTAATTTTTTTTATATAATTACCGCAATGTTGTGTGACCCGTACGAATGCACGAGTCTTTTACTTGTTAGAATAAAAAAATAAAAATTGAAACATTATCATTGATTAAAAAAATTATATTTAAGATATAAATTAAAACTTTGTCTAAAATATATCTGTCAAAAAAGGTCTAAAGGTGGACCCTTACTATTTTCAGTAAAATAGTTATTTTTACAACAACAACAACAATAATTGTGTAAAAAAAAAAATAATTGGAAGTCAACATTCTATTAAAGTTTATTCAAGATTATATATATGAGGCCAGTTTTTTTTTTTTAAGGAATATATGAGACCTGTTAACACCACATGTAAATCTATTCTCAATTGCATTAAATCTCAACCATTAGATCTTTTTAATATAATGTCTTACAATGTTGCATGCCAAACTCTAAAAATCATATCTGAGGTATAAGTTTGTGTGTGTTTGTATAATGCTTTTTTTATTAGGGGTGGGAATAGCCCAGGCTGCTTGTCAGGGGCCTATAGCTCGGTCTACTAAAAGCTCAGCTCGGCCTACCTCATTTAATAAATGGGTCAAGCTTAAGCTTTTTAAAAAGCCTATTAATTTAATTAGGCCAGACTTAGGCTTATAAAAAAAGCCTATCAAACCTATTAGGTCGGCCTGTATATGAGTATATTGCATTTTTCCATATTTATTATTTATATTTATAAATATCAAAAAAAATTACTGATCATTCAAATTCTCATACCACAATTATTATTATTATATTTGTGTGAACTGTTAAGGCTTGCTACTGATATGCCTAAGGTTAAGTATTGTTATTAGATTAAGTTTGAAATCATTGTTGTTATCAGACCTGATTATTCTTGAGTTGTTATCCATCTATAAATTTTAGCATTGTGTTTCATTAGTTTCATTTGTATCTAATTAATGTTTTTCTCTATATTAAGTATGTTGCACAAATTGAAAGGAAAAAAAAATGATGAACAAACTCTTTTTTGAAATTTGTAACACAAACTATGCTTTTAGACAAGCTAATAGGCCAGATCAGGCTTTTAAAAAGGTCAGGCCAGGCTTAAAATAAAGCCATTGACAGGTAAAAGGCCAAGGTTTAGGCCTTAGATTTTTCAACTAGGCCTAGCCTATTTAAGCAAAGTCCGGCTCGGCCCGACTCATTCTCAGCCCTATATACAATGAATACTTGTTGACCATTTTATCAAAAATAGATAATTGAGATTAAAAAGCCTCGTTTAAAAAACACATGTACCTCTCTATTCTATCAATTCTTATAAATCCCTTCTTTCATCTTCTCCGATCCATCATCTCTTATGTTGTTCAATTTGTGATTCCAAAACAACATTCCGATTAAAAACAAATACTCTTTATAATAAAAAAAGGTTAATTAAGTTTTTAGTCCCTATAAATATTCACAGTTTTGTTTTTAGTTCCTACAAAATAAAATTACACTTTTTAGTCACTGTAACATTTTTCTTAAGCATTTTAGAGACCAAAAATGTTGATGGAAATTTTTATATGGACTAAAAATGTTGATGGAAAATTTTTATAGGGACTAAAAATGCTGATGAAAATTCTTATAGGGACTTAAAAGTGTGATTTTATTTTGTAGGGACTAAAAACAAAATTCTGAATATTTATAGGGACCATTTACTTAATTAACCCTAAAAAAAAATACTCCCTCCGTCCCAAATTGTATGTCGCTTTAGAGAAAAAAATTTGTCCCAAATTATATGTCGTTTTCCAATACCAATGCAACATTAATGTTACTTTTCCTATTATAACCTTAACTATTTATTACTCTCTCTTCTTTCAATTCTTTCATTTATCTTTCCCATATTATTTATTAAGGACAATTTTGTAAAACAACTCATAATATCTCTTTTCCACACAATATTAATTGCGTTTCTTAATATGTGTGAAATGCCCAAAACGTCATACATTTTGGGACGGAGGGAGTAACATATGTCTCATTTACTTTCAAGAAATTTTGGCCTCTCTTTATTACTCACTCCGCTTTTTATCTTTTGGTGTTTTAGTTCTTGGCACAAGTCTTAAGGAGTAATTAAAGTATATACATATTTGTATGTTTTTGACTAAAATGTCTTTATTATAATTAAATTCACATGTGATAAGTCAAATGTCACAACTCCTTTAATAGTTTTCTGGTATGTTTTTCAATAAGGGTAAACTTGAACAAAAAAATATTAAATATACTTAAACATAAATATTTTAGAATATAGTTGAAGTTCTAAAACATCAAAACAAAAAAATAGAGGGAGTATCTAATATGACTTTTTAATCGAATAGATATCTTATTCAATGTGATTGCTTGTTATATCTTAATGTTCTGGATCTTCTTCACACTGTTTGAAATTGAAGCCCTAGACCCACCACCACTCATCTTTGCAACACAGAAGTCGCAAACTTTGAGAGTAAAAAATAGTGGGTAATGAAGAAAATAGTATCATTGATTGAATTATCGGTGATGATAGCAAAACGAATAAAGGTTATAAGAAGATCAATTGATTATCTTTGGAAAAGCCAAATTAAAGTATTTTGTGAAAATTGGTTGTAGATCATTGTAATTGAAGAAGATGAAAATGTGAATGGGTTCACGAGAATAGATAGAAAAGAGGGAGGTGTTGCTTTTCTAAATAGAGCTTTTTAGTCACAACCATCTAGTTTTATATATATAATCTGTCTAGGAACAGAACTACGATCACACGATCTCGATGCTCGTGCTGATGACGATCCGGTACGGCAGAGGAAGACCTCCGCTACGGTGGAGGCTGTCCCTCGACAATGGGGAAGAAATATGCAAAATAGGTAACTGTTCCAAAGCTCAAATTAGTATATAATTATGGAGGAACAAGTGTGTAAAATTTAATTGTACTTGGGTGTGACAGTGGCGCCATGCTTAAATAGACAAGCTCACGGTAACTACTTTTGTGAAACCTGTTGCAAATTTCGAGATTCGGTTAGACATCGGTTGGACGGCCAATATCACCCTAAGGTGGTGCTTCTATACGTTAGCGCACACACGTGACCTTCCTTACGTGTCCTTAAGGTTGTGTAATGGGTTAATGGATATGTTGAATTAGGCCTTTGTACATAATGAATTTCGGTATGGAATAGTTGCCTCACAAGCCCTCAATATCTTTATGATGTGAAGAGCTTGTTTAGGTCTGAAAATTGTAGGTTGGTCCTTGACGATTTGTCGTTTCTCCCGATGAGTCTGTAGTGAGTGGGAGTTAAAAGGTGGTGATTGGATGAATGTACATCATTTGATGCATGCAAAGTTGAGATGACTCCTCCTTGGAGATTTTTACTGCGTGTCCCACAAATTCGTGGATTAAGGCGATACACCTAATGGTGGTCAAGTATGGTTACTTTCTCGAGGTACAATCTGAGATGTTGAGTCACACCATAATGATTATTAACCTTGAGAATTATACAATCTGAGATTAGAAGTTAAGATTAAGGTATGGTTACTTAACTTCTAAGATGAGATCCAGTTGATGAGAACCAAATATGAACTTCTTGGATTAGCATTTCTGAAGTGCTTCTAATGTACTTACCTAATCTTATCATTTGCAATCTGAGGTCCTTTTGAAGTCTATTATGAATTTCCATTTTAATTGAAGAATTTTGTTCAAAGATTGACATTGACCAGGTCCTGATTTCATATTCTTGTTCAATCTAATTCTCCAAATTTTAGTGTCCATGAGATGCTTTTGATCGATCTTTAGTTCTTTTTAGCACTTGGTGTTGTTGAGATTCATGTTTCCTTAGATACTTGTGCATTTCTAATATCATGTTCTACAGAACACTTGAATTGCTTTATAAGAAATCCTAAGATTATAAGTTGGTTGGATTTTGTGATGCTGATTATGCTGGTGATAGGATTGAAAGAAAATCAACCAATGGAAATTGTCAATTTCATGGTGAGAATCTAATATCATGGGCTTTGTTTACAGCAGAAGCAAAATACATCGCAGCTGCAAGTTGTTGCACACAACTTCTATGGATGAAACATCCGTTAGAAGACTATCAGATACTTGAAAATAGCGGTCCTATCTTTTGTGATAATACTGATGATATCTGTTTGTCAAAGAATCCAGTTCTACATTCAAGAGTTAAGCACATTGAAATTAAACATCATTTTATAAGAGACTATGTTCAGAAAGGTGTTTTAGATATTCAATTCATTGATATTGAACATCAATGGGCTGATATATTCACAAAATCCTTAACAAGAGAAATATTTGTTTTTATAAAGAAGAATATGAACATGCATTTTATCTCAAAATGATGATTGCTTTTGAATAAGGAAATCAGAATCTGATACGGTTCAGAAGCCAAAATCTATCAGACTCACTTAACTGAGAGTCTGAAGGAACTTCAGCTTATGAAGTTATCAGCCTCTGAAGTCCAGAGTTTGGATTACTTGCATCGTATAGGTGTTATAAGTGGAATAGTCAGTAACATCTTTATGTCCAGTTGTTCCACTCATAAGACGTTGTGTCTGAGATAGTCTCCAATATGGTTTGTAACTGTTGGGTAATAATTGGTTAGACAATAATTAATTTGATTTGAATGTTGTGTCTCGCACCCCCTATGTCATTAATGTTGTGTTTATCATTGAAATTTCTTTATTCTTCTGAATATCAAAGGATTAACAAAAATTCTTAGTCATTTTTCACTCACTTCTCACATTCACAACCTACACTTTCAGTATTCATCCTTCCTCCGTAAAAACCCTTTTCGAAATTTCCCTAAGAACCCTAAATCTTTAACAATTGTTGGATCATCTTCTCAACAAACTGCATTCTCTGTTGAATCTGAAGCTACAACCTTCACCAAACCTAGGACGATGAAGTTGAACAAAGATGATCTGAGTTTGATAATAGGGAATGTCGTTGATTTCTAATCTCTACGGATAAATGGTTGCGACATCAAACACTATATTGAGCATCAAAACTGGTTGCCTTACTTCGAGATGCTCAATGGGACATCCTACTCTGAACTTGTAAAAGACTTTTGGGTCAAAAGTGAAGTCTACGATCAAGAGGCTGCTACAAGAGAGGAAGCTCAAAAGATATTGGAGAATCAAAGTCTGAAAGGGAATACTAGGTCAGAAATGGGGTTATTAGAATTCAAAGGAACATAAATAAGGTTTTCAATGATGGGGATCAGAGTCACAATCACTGAAGCACTGATTGCTAAAGTAATTGGTGCCAGAAGCAATGGGATGTTCATGGTTAACACTGGCAAGACAAGAGATTGGGTCTCAAAAATCTACTTAACTATGCATGAAGGAAGAGAGTCCCAGAAAGCAATTCATATCGAAAATGAATATAGAATGCTGCACAAGCTGACCCTGATGTGTTTTATGCCAAGGGAAGGAGGAACAACTTATATGTCTTGGGATCACAAGCATTTTCTATACCTTTTTATCAACAAGTATCCCATTAACCTTCCAGCATACATTTTCAACTATCTTTGCACTTCTATTAGAGATGGAATCAAAGGAAGAAAGGAATATGCCCTATACAAGACTTCTATCTGAAATCTTCCATCAAGGGAAACTACTTCAGAAGCTACAATACTTTGGAGTAGCTTCTGATGAAGAGCTTGGAACTTGCACAGGAATAGTGATCTCAGGTTTGACTCTAGGCCACATGAAGATAGTTGAGAAGAAGAAGGTTATCATTATTGATCATGACCTTCAGACAAGCATCAACTTATCTCAACTTATGGAAGACTTCCCACCCAAATGTGCTTGCTCACTTCATTTCTGCACATTATTAGGAGACATAGATAGCTATATCATGGGATCAGATTCTTGATCATCCTGAACAGCTTCAGAAGCCAACAAGGAAGAGGAAGGTGACCTCATAAGGTCCTAAGGTTAAAGTTCATAAGCCAACAAAGAAGATAAAGATAACAAAACCTGCAGCTTCTGATGTTCAGAAGGAAGTTGCAGAGTTAAATCTTGCTGAGATTTTGCCTACAAGAACAAGAAATGGAGCATATGAGAAAGCCCATTCAACTTCTGTCAGCAAGAAACCATAGAAAATGAAACTTAAGAAGCCCTCGGTAAGAAAGTTGATACTTCAAAAAGAACCTGAAGAGGAAGAAGAGTCTGGAGAGACAATAAGGGGAAAACAGGCTGAGGCAAGAGAGTTGGTTGTTAAGGTGACACAGGAGATGAAAGGGAAGAATGCAGAAGAGAGTTCCAAGATTCTGGTCACTCACATGAAGATAAAGTCTGAATATGGTACTTGAGAAGCTGCAAGGCCATAAGCAAATATCATTATTGATACTCAAGGTAATCTTGCACACTCTTCTCCTTCCAACCCTGTACACTTAGATTTCCTGAACACACACCATCACCTACAGATCACCAACCACTTAGCTCAGTATATACAATACTACTAAAATCTAAGACTTCATCACTATCACCCAAACCTCAAGCTGACCCTGTATTAGAGGTTGAGTAAGTTTTGAATGTAAGACCTCTTCAAACCTATTTACTAGGTGAGAAGCCTCTAATCATCCCTAGCATTACCAACCCTACATAAGAAGAACAAGCGGAGTTGGATAGGATAGCTGCAGAAAGAGCTAAAATCCAATTTGACTTAAAAGTTCTATCAGAAGTTGGTAAACCCCCTATTTTCTCAACCACTTATGTCCAATACAAACCTAGACCAAGTTTTTCATCTACTATAGATGCTCTCTCAAAACATCTAGGTGGGGAAATACCTAAACAATAAGAAATCTAAACTACAGAAACAACCTCTGAAACAATAGCTGATTCAATTGTTTCAGAAATCCCCCAACATCAACAACCATCAGAAACAACTTTTGAGACAACAATGGAAGTTGTTGTCTCAGAAATCCAAACAACAACAACAGTAAACACAACAGACTCTAAACCACCATCAAATACCTCAACCAAAACAGTCTCTGATACATGTGCATTGTAGGAGCTACAACACTGTCTCTAATGGATTGGAACGGTTAATTCCTTATAAAGGAATGGTTTTCAAATTATTCCTTCCTAGGACATTAACCAAATCAAGAAACAAATCAATGATGATTGATCAAGCTTCTCTAACGACTCTATTGATGTGTTGGCACTATTCAACGTCTCTCTGTAACCTCTATATAAAGGATTAAAGACTTGAAGAAACTACAAGACTCTGCAATATTTTCGTAGTCCCAAAACTCTGTCAAAGTTGTATAATCATCAAACACTTAGAATTTCTTAACACTTAGAATTTCTTAACAATATTTTACGAACAACTCTGATTGTATATCAAGTGTTTAAGTCAAACAATTTTCTTTGTAATCTTTGTTTGTCAAAAGTCTCTTGCTTGTGTGCTTTAGCATTTGTAATCTTGTGTGATTATAGTGAAAAAACTCTTGTAAGTGACAAGGGGACTGGATTACTTCCGGATTGTGGAAGGAACCGGGATAAATTGCTTTGTGTCTTTCTCTTCTCTCTCTCTCTCTCTCTCTCTCTCTATCTCTCTCTCTCTCTCTCTCTCTCTCTCTCTACTTTTGTTGGCAAAGCTCACAGCGGCCAACGCGCCGGTGTTCCCTGTTTTGCGGTTCTCTTTGCTCTTTTCCTTCCGGAAACCAGCAATCTCTTTGTTTAATCCTCCTTCGTCGCGTTTCGCCACCATTTGTATGGAACAAGGAGACTACTTTTAGTTTCGATATGGATCTTGAAACTCAAATTTGGGTTTGTGTTTCGTTGCTGGGTCATAGCTCGTTGATCTGAAGGTGCTGGTTTCAAGCTGGTTTGTTTTGGATTTTGTTTGTGTCTGTCAGGTTTCAAGAAAGTTCCATCGTTGGAGGTCATCGGATCATCTCATTTTTTGGCTGGCCTTTGTTTTTCTGTTTTTCTTTTGTAGGTTTGTTGGTCTTGTTCGTGTGTGCTGGATCATCTTTGTTGGTGGGTTGTTTGTTTGTGATGTATCCAGCTGTTTGTGGTGTTTGTGTATTCTTGTCAGGGGATGGGAAGGCTCAAGATTTTAGCTTAGTTGTGGTTCAGTTTTAATAACCGGTAAGGGTCTGGTTCAGTTTCAATAACCTAAAAGGGTCTAGTTATGTTAACCCAAAAAGGTTTGTTTGGTTACTTACGTATTGGACTCGTCCCTCGATCTGAGTTCTTATGTGTCCCGCTCGAAAAAGCTCTATGGTTGCTGTCGTGTTTAGGGGGCTTGGCACTTGGATTTCGTTACCGTGTTGGCAGTCGATCCATTCTCTAAATTTAAATCCTTTATGTTCTTTGCAATGTTCACTTTTCATTTTATTTTATAACTTTGTTTTGTGCACGTGCGTGGGTTCGCTAGGTTATAGTGGGATGGCAATGGGTACCCATTGGGCAGGGTACCATAGTGCCCATCCCCGTACCCGCGTTTTAAAAAAATCCCCACATTCGAGCCCATACCCTCGTGGGCAATAAGTTTGATGCCCGTCCCCATACCCTATGGGTATCTAAGTGCCCGTACCCGAACCCATTACCCGCACTTTCACAACAAAAAGATAATAAATAATAAAAAATATCACAACATAATTAAAATATGATATGAAATATTCTAAATCAACATATCAAATATTACGCATCATATTATTTAGCCAAATAAAAACATCTAAAATATAAAAAAATAAGTGCATATTACAATAAATATGAAAGACTTTGGATTAATTAACTAAATTTAATATAAATAAAATTATTGGTACAGTATATATAATGTACGGGCATGGGGCGGGGTGGGCACTAGAGTGCCTGTACCCGCACCCATACCCGTTCAAATTTGCGGGTAATTACCCGTGCCCATACCTATACCCAACAATGCGGGTATTTACCTGCCCATCATGGGTACTTTTTGCGGGTGCCCATTGGGCTTGGGTCCAATTGCCATCTCTGCTCGTGATAAGTGAATTTTTGTTAGGATAGATTAGAATTTACCCACTTGGTATGATTTTTCATAATGTATCATCGTTTAAGTTATACCTAGGTCAGGTCTAATGTCCCCCCAGTTTCTCTATCCCTTTATTTTTATTTAATATATTTTTCTTTTGGCATATATATATATATATATATATATATGTATATTGAATCTTTAATTCTACTTTTTAAGGGTTAACTATGCAACTTTTACGACAAACTTTTCATATTAAAGAGCATTTTCATTAAGAGATTTCTTTACCAAGATTAAGGGAATATGATTCTAAAAGAAATAGATAAAATTAAAAAAAAATGAAAGCTTTTTGAATAATTTTACGAAATGTAAAATAATTGAAAATGATCAATATGCATCTTATTTCGTGTAAATGTGTTAAGATAGAAAATAAAACATACCTGTAAAAAAGTTCGATTCTAAATGCAAGTTTATCAACGATGTGCAGTTACCAATTGATCTTGGAATGCTTCCTTCAAATTGATTGTAGGCTAATGTAAAATTTTCAAGTTGAGGAAGCTGATTGAAAAAATCATTTGATAGTCTTCCATTTAAATTGTTATTGGCAAGTTCGACCATCCTCAAAGAAGTCATGTTGTTAAGCGATGGAATTTTACCTACATATGTAACATGAATATCACATTTATGATTCATTTATTATCCCAATAAAAAAAAAAGATTCATTTATCAATACAAGACATCAAATTTTCTGACTTGAAATTTTCTGACCGTTGTTCTGCTGGTTGTTGTTATTCCAAATTTTCTAACTTAATATATTGTTCTCTTGTTTTGTATCAGTATGTGTGTAGTTTGGTTAGGAGTTTTACATGTATAAGCTATGTATGTTTTTCACTAGTGTCTTCTTGTAATATTTTGATGATATTTTGAGAGAATTCTTTTTTTTATATTTTTAAGTTGTCCAGTGGCTGGAGCTCGCATATTTTAAAATGTGGAGAGGTAGAGTGTATGGGATTCGAATTCTGACCCTGCATATATTATGCAATGTCCCTGTCAATTGGATAAACTAGTGTTTGTTTTCCTTTTCGTTAATAAAATTGTAGATTATAAAAAAGTGGCTGGGTATATTTATTAACTAGTCTAGCATCATAGATTGGATTATTTTTTTTCCCAAACAAGCGGTGGAAGAGTTGAGGATCCTATAAGGCAAGTACTTTTAATTTTGTCATTTTTACTAAGAAATTCTTTTATGAGTTAAGAAGAGTTATGGGGCTTTTTTAGTAAGTTATCTTATAACCGATAGATTATAACTTATAAATTAATATGACTAATTAAAAAAGATATATTTGCACTCTAATTTTTTTAATTGTAAAATCTAATTAAAAACATGTCCATTACTTATAAGATATTATTTTCCACTTTGTATTTATGCAGAAAAAATAAGTAAATGATTCATAAGAAAGATTTAGTAAAATTTATATTAGAAAAGGAGAATAATTTAGTAAAATAACAATTCTCATTCTTTCACTTATAATCTTTTATTAATATATGTAAAATGGTCAAATGCTCTACAAATATTGTTGAAAAGAGTAACCAATCCTAAATTAAAATTCTAAAATCACAAATAGTGGGAAACAAACTAACATGACACATTATATATGAGGTTGGAGTACCTGAAAAGTAGTTAGAAAATAGATAGAGAATTTCGAGTGAAGACATGTTTGAAATTGTTTGAGGTATGGGCCCAGACAGTCTGTTGTGACTAGTATCCAACACTTTCAACCACCGAAGGTTGCCAATAGACGGGGGGATAATGCCACTGAAATTGTTAACACCAAGAAACAAACATTGAAGTTGTGTTAAGTCCCCCAAGGCTACAGGAATTCCACCTTCAAACTCGTTATAACTTATATGAAGAACCTTTAATCGACGCAACCGACATAACTCTTTAGGTAACTGACCACCGAAGCTATTATTTTTAAGGTTAAGTTTAACAAGAAAGGACAGATTCCCCAAGTTTGGGGAAACGTTACCTCTAAGCCTCATGTCTGGAAGAATCAAACTGTAGACTCTACCGTGTCGCTCATCACAAGCAACACCAACCCAATTGCATACGGAAGAGGAGGTTGACCAATTATTAGCCAACATATCATAGGGGTCTGAAGTAATTAGTGATTTGAATGCTAGAAGTGCAGATTGATCTGTTGTGATGTCTTTTGAATTTGAAGCTAAGCAAGCCATAAAACAATGCAATGGTAGCAAAAAAAGTAAGAGACGAGATAATAGCTTCACCATTTTTCCTTAGTATGTGTGGATCAGTGGATGAGAGAAAAGGCAAGGACTGATGGGGGATGATATATAGTGGTTAAACAATTGAGTTTCCTATGCTACTGTTAATATTATTGTGTAAATGTGATAGATTGTCGTACAGAGTGTTGGTGGGGGCTAGGTGGTTCAAATCAACCAATTCTGGATAGATAGATAGATAGATGTTAATTAATTTTTTCCCAAGTGGCAATCTAAAAGTCAGTCAACGAGAAAGGACAAGAGTATAGCGTACGTAATACGACAATCTCTACTGTACACTAAAAAAATTGATTGTACTAGTACACTCATATATTAAATGAATATTTTAATGAGTTATTTGTTTTAGAAAATATATATTTTCTATCAATTATGATTATAATAATTATATTTTATTTCTCAAAAGTGTTGGCAAATCAAAATTCAACTTTTTTTAATTTTTATTAATCATAATAGTAAATATTGATTATTTTTTTGATATAATGTTAAAAAATTAATATGATTCTTATAAAGAATGAAATGATATTTTTTCTTATGAAATAATATTTTCTAAAATATAAAATTCGATAAATATCTCTTTATTATATAAAAATAATCGTTAACTTATTGATCTATGAAATAGGTGTATCGATACACTTTAAATTAAGGGTGTATCGTAGAAAATCCTACATAATACATGGAAAATGCTAATTCATTACAATCTGACGATCCAAAAAATCCAATGGTATTTTTATTTGAGTTTAATTAGTATATTATGACGGTGCATAATTATTTTACACATACATCTACTGTGTTGTCACGTCAATTAATGAATATGACAACTTGTGTGTTTTTATATTTGTTAATTAATCTGACAACACATCATTAAATATATGTGTAAAATAATTGTATTATTTTTAATAGTATTATTTTTTATTATTATTTAAATTAAATCTACAAACAAAAATGCTATAATTAAATCTACAATCTAAAACGCTCTAATAAGCTACTGAAATATGAATATAGAAAATTGTATTCATGGTAATCTCATTACAAAGTGATCATAAACTTAATTACAAATGTCATAATATTAATCAATCCACAGATACAACAAAAAAAGCACCTAAAAAAAAAGCAGTCACAATTGCCAACAAAAAAACACCTAAATTTAAGAGGACCCGTGACAAGCTATCCAACGTCCACGGACGGAGCCAAGTATATGTAAAATGGGGCAGCCGCCACCCCCAATGTATAATTCTATAGTATCCATGTATATGTTATGAGGTATTTGCCACCCGCACCCACTGTCTATGACCATGAAGGGTTACACAATGCATCGTTATATCTTTTAAACTGATTTTAGACTTTTAGTTATACAATACAATATAATAATACTAATAGATTCTATAATTTGTTTATTTCAATTATACTATGAGAGGAACAATCGACTTGCTTACGAACTTCCTGGTTTTTATCGGTAGAAATTGTGTTTCACTCACCTAATTTATAGTTTTAAAATTTTTAATTTTAAACCGGTTAAATATATTTTTAATCCCTACAAAATTTTGAGCCTTCAAGTTTTGTTTTTTTATGATAATTTTAACTCTCCATTATATTCCAATTTGTATGGAAAGTCCCTATTTAAAAAAAATGGATATAATGTAAAGTTGTTAATCACATACCCAAGAGTAAGAGAAAACATCTACATCTGGACCATCTGCTAGCGTTCTCTTTTAATCGTGTGTTTGCCTCTCCATAGTTCCTAGGTCATGATAGTTAGATGTCGGGAAAGTTAGTTTGAGTTTTTTGGTAACAAATATTACTAGTTAAAATTTGGTTCTAACAACCGAGTTATGAATTATATGCTTAAGGATTCACTGCCCAACAACTAAAAATTCCAACAGCCAACAGGTAAACATGGTATACAACATAAAAACAAAGAAGCATGCATGATTAAATCAAAATACAGTTTACATTAACCTTAAACTATTTGACAATGGGATCAGCTATTCCTTTATCTATTTATCATAGGATAGTGCCAGATATTTCTCACCTGATGAGATCCTCCTTCCGCCAATTAACGTTTAAAGATCTGAGTTGACAATATGGGTGATAGAACCTTAACTTATTTAGAAAATTAGTTTAAAACATTTTTTTAATTTTTTTGGTTTTATTAAACTCAATATCATGTCGTGAAAGGGACTAACTTATTCCAACGAGAGTAACGTTTTGGACTAACTTGAAACTTTTAAAACGTAAGGGACCAACTTGAAACTTTTAAAACATAAAGGACCAGCTTGAAAACTAAAATAAACATAAGGGATCAAACATGCAATTAGCAGGTAAACTTCTTACGTTAAAAATAGAGATAAAATAAATTGTTGCTGTTGCTAGGTAATTGCCCATCAAAAACAGAAGGAATCAAACTTCAAGCACACAAATAACAAGGATCACACTTCTTATCTCAAGTTTCCTATAATACTCCAACCTGTATTGCCTCTTACTGAATTAGACAAGCAATGGTCATCAGAACTTGTTAAGTTACATACAACCACCGGGATGAAATTGGTTTTATTATTGGAAGTGTAGGGATATGATCAGTTGACAGAAAAATCAAATTAATATGTGCATGCAAGTTAATATGTGATTCACAACTAGAAGAAGATAATATTTTTCATAAAAAAAATTGGATTTTGAAAGCGGAAAAACAAAAGGGTCTGTTACATATCTTCCTAGTTGAAGGAAGATAATAATAGTCTACCTAGTGTTGCATCAAGATAATAATAGTCTTCCTTGTAACACGACACGACAAGATAATAATAGTGACCGAAGGATGTATCTTGTAATATCATTTACCTTAGAATCACTTGGTTTAAAATTTCTTCAGTGTTTGTTTTCTCGTTCTTTATATTGCGCTAACGCTTATAAATTATTAACAATGTTTCTTCAGCCAATGAAACATGACGAATTTACATCTCTATTTTCATCATTGTTTCTTTTACATCGGTACGTTTTTGCAAAAAAAATCTAGTCATACGTTCTTGAAAAAAATCTAGTTATATACATGTTAAAAGCAGGAAATCAAGTCGAAATAAGATAATGAAATTAAAAATATTTGGCAAGATAGAACTGCTGATTGTGTCACGATATGTGGAAAATGTTACCATGATGCAACATAGAGAAATATCTGGTAAGATTAGTACTTGATCGTGTCGTGATTTGTGGAAAAATGTCACCTTGATGCAACTTGTCCATTCCAATTGGCAAATAATTTGAAACATTTCAACCATATGTAAACAAATTCATATAAATCAATGTGGAAATTCCACAACGACTATTGTCTTTTGGCACATGAGACATTCATCTATGAGTGAACTCATAAAGACCAAGACTAGTATAAAAGAAGCTAGTCATGTTGGAAATTTAGGTCTTAACAAAAACAAATTTCATAAAACATGTTCAACAACTATGAATCAATAGCGGAAGTAAACAAAACATCGAACATGATTATGATCGGATCTACGACATATTTGATTTATCAAGGATATCAAGAATTAGGGTATTAGGAATACCTGAATAAAGCTTTCATGGCAGCCCTCCCTCAACAACAACAACCATAAACCGAGAGGAGGTGATAATC
>Ga0228710_1005933_pt1 | contig 18792 bp, 13 predicted proteins | sample MedpolnodulmetaG_FD_177995 | JGI IMG/M metagenome (GOLD analysis project Ga0228710, IMG submission 177995) | Root nodule microbial communities from Medicago polymorpha collected in Santa Monica, California, United States - pink nodules | ecosystem: Host-associated > Plants > Roots > Nodule...
TGCAGAGTTCGTGGCCGTACATTTCGTACACTGTCCTTTGTCAACTCTGGTGAAGTAGCTTCTGGTAAGATATGCTTCTGATGTTCAGCGCTTCTGATGACGTGTCTTCAGGAGCTCTTCTTCAGACGCAGTTCTTCAGACGCAGCACTTCAGACGCAGTTCTTCAGACGCAGTTCTTCAGATGCTTTAAGCTTCAAATAAATTCCTTTGCTCTTGAACTTGTTCAATCAGAATCTTTAAGAATAATACTCTGAATATGGATCCTGCACACTTGAACAAATTGTTTAGCATATCCAATTGATTGTTTTTAATACCTTGTTATTGTCAAAACTCAATAGGTGACTTGTGAAACACCCTTGTTCCAACAAATTCATGCAACTAGATTTCAGGCTAATTGATCATAAATGATACAATATAATATATGAATTTCCGCTATTGTCATGATGTGCAATTTATTCTAATATGTTAAATTAGTGTATTTCATTTATTTATTAACGTGGTATGAAAGACGTTTGTTGTGTGGTATAGGATCCATTTTGAAACGTCTGAATATTGATTTATTCATATGCTTATGATAATCTATCTATTAACTATATATGAAAATTAATACCATATGAATTTCCATTTTTGCCCCTCCTAGAGGGGTTTTTTGGTAATTCAATAATTCATGGCTTTGGTTGAGTGCCACCTCACCAATGGCTTATGAATTTCCATTTTTGCCCCTCACCAATTTTTTTTAACTATTTTTTCATTTTATATTTTTAATAACTTTTAACTATTTTCCAATTTTTTCTCCCAAATTCAGTTTCTTCTACATCGCCGTTGTGGGAGATTAAGGTACCGTTTGACCCGGTTTTTTTTTCAACTTCTCTACATTTTTAAAAAGAAGTTAGGCCAAACACAATATCAATTAAGTACTTACTAAAAAAAGTACTTTTTTCGGATTGTATTTTGTTTTATTAAATGTATAAGAACTTAATTATGTTGTTTATCCAAAGATGGTCTATGTCTTTTGTCGGATTGTATTTTGTTTTATTAAATGTATGTATCTTCTTCTTTTTTCGTGCAGATGGGGAAAATTCTTTCCAATCAAGAAATCAATTCATATTACAAAGGTTATCCCATGTTTGAAAACTTAATTGAACTTCGACTATTTTGGTTTCATCATGGTACTCGTGACTTGATCTGGGATGATGTAGTGAAAATGCTTCAGAATTGTCCTAAACTTCAAGCACTCTCCATTACAAAGGTTTGATTGTCATCGATGGATAGTTATTGCTTTTTGTTTTTCTTCTTCTTTTCTATTCAATTATTTTTACAAATCATATTTTGTCTTTATTTTGATAATATATTTATCTTATTGTTTCCTGGACCATTTTGAATTGTTTTTTATGCATGTGGGACTTTAAAATTACATTGGGTTCTTGTTAAACCTCAACTTAATGCATGAAAAGCATTTGGAAATGAAACATTCAAGAATTAAAGTATGGGGGTATTTGCAAATGATTCGTGTGTTTTGTCTCGCTCATTTTGTTAAAAAGAGAAATGCTAGGGTCACATCCTCTAACATACTATTCTAACACACATCAATCACAATTTGTTATGTCATTCATTTTTTTACACAATGTCTTGCTACCTATTTCCACCATCTTCATTATTATTATTATTATTTAACTTAAAAAATAAAGCATTTCATCTTCTTGTACTTCAAACTCCCTCCCACCATGGTCTCTTCAAATTCAAGATTCAACAATGGAATCTAAAAACAATCCAGGATAAAAATTCTTTTTTACTTTGGATAAAATTCACAAGCCATGTTTACGATTTAAATTTCAATTTCCACCATCTTTTTCATTGAATTTCAATCTCCATAAACTTTTTTCACAATTTTTCTTCAATTCAAACATCAAAGCTTGAACCTTTATAACTAAACTCTGTTAAAAGATTCTCATATTAAACAATCTAGATCTGAGTAGCTTAGATTTCATAACTTCAATACAAGCCACATCTCTCTCTCTCTCATGCCACAAACTCCCAGTTCGTTTCCCGTTTTCGATCTAAGCTTTAGATCCGAGGCTTACAATAATCATGAGACTTTTTCCTTAATATAATACCCAAATCTACCTTTACAAGAATTAAAGTTCACAACAATGACGACAAAGCTTGCAGAACTAGAAAATAGATATGTGGACAAAGATGAAGGAGACAAGAACGAAATCAAGCAACAAAGAAGATGGAGGCTAACACACACACACACAGAGAGAGAGAGAGAGAGAGAGAGAGAGAGAGAGAGAGAGAGATGCAAAGGCATTGAGTTTGTGTAGCGAGGGACGATGGTCACAAGAAAAATTTGAAAAATAATAAAATGGAATAATAGAAAATTATGTTGTCTCATAACTTGATCAACCAGTTATCCGGTAATGGTATTAAAAAATGAGCTAACGTTAACGTGACTTCACGTAATAGGGTGTGTTAAAAGGTGTGTGCTAGAATGTGTGACCCCATCAGTGTTTTCTTAGAGGAATGATGGGGTCACACGTTCTAGCACACCCCTTTTACCCTATTATGTGAAGACACGTTAACATTAGCTTGTTTTTTAATACCATTACCGGATAACCAGTTGAGCAAGTTATGAGACAACATAATTTTTTATTATTCCCTTTTATTATTATTTTTTTAAATTTTGTTGTCACCACCGTCCCTTTCTACACAAACTCAATGGATTTGCATATTTGTCCCTTCTCTCTCTCTCTATATCTCTCTCTCTCTCTCTCTCTCTCTCCCCGTTAGCCTCCATATTCTTTGTTGCTTGATTTTGTTTTTGTCTCCTTCATATTTGTCCCTATATCTATTTTTGGTTTTGCAAGTTTTGTCGTCATTGTTGTGAACTCTAATTCTTGTAAAGGTAGATCTTGGTATTATGTTAAACAAAAAGTCTCATGATTTTTGTAAGCCTCGGATCTAAGGGGTAGATCGAAAACAGGAAACGAATTGGAAGCTCGTGGCATGAGAGAGATGTGGTTTGCAATGAAGATATGCAAACTAAGGTACTCAGATCCTCATTGTTTAATGGGAACCTTTTAATGGAGTTTAGTTAGAAAGGTTCAAGGTTTGATGTTTGAATTGAAGAAAATTTGTGAAAAAAGATTGTGAGGATTGAAATACGATGAAAAAGATTGTGGAAATTGAAATTTGAATCGTAAACATGGCTTGTGAATTTTATCCAAAGATAAAAGAATGTTTATACCGGGTTGTTTTTAAGTTCCATTGTTGAATCTTGAATTTGAAGAGACCGTGGTGGGTGAGAGGTTGAAGTAGACGAAGATGAAATGCTTTATTTTTTAAGTTAAATAATAATAATAAATATAATGAAGATGGTGGAAACAGGTAGCAAGTTGGATTCCACTTGTGTACCATTAAGGTACCAATGGTATATACCATTGGCCAATTAGAGTGTGCCACCTACCAATGTTACTTTATAAATGCTTTATTTGATATAATTTTTTAAAGGATGTGCCACGTGACACATTCTAATTGGGCAATGGTATATACCATTATGGTACACAAGAGCTATCCGTAGCAAGTCATAGAGTAAAAAGAGTGGATGACATGACAAATTGTGATTGGTGAGTGTTAGAAGAGTGTGTTAGAAAGTGTTACCCTGTCCTTTCTTAACACAATATTTTCTTATTGATTTGGAAAGTAAATCATACTTCTTTTACGTGTTTACGAAGATAGCGGTAACCTAATTTTTTGGTGAATAAAAGGAGAAAATAGCTTTGATTCTATTGTTTTACGGGATTAAAATTGGTAGTTAAATTATGCTTTTAATTATTGATTTGGTGAGAATGCTTAGTGTATCTACGACTCTCAGGCATTGCAGGCCTACGTAAGTGACAGAATCCGGATCCAAGCGTAGGGATGTTTGCGGTACATATTTGTTCAGTTTTGAAGTTAAAAGTCATCCGAACCGTTGGATGAAAAAACATGTGGTTTAGTTCTGTTCGGTTGGCTTTTAGAATAAAAACCGAACGAAACCAATGTGGTTTGAGTTGATTTGATGGTTGCAGTTTTTTGTGAGACAATATAATTTTTTGTTTCTAACATTAAAATCAAGTTGAAAACAACTTATTTCCATCAACATTTCAAATTTAATCCAACATTACAACCTCATTTTCATCCGACAATGTTCTCATGAGAACATTGATCAAATTAAAAACATACACAAAAAAAATAACTCTTCACTAAGAAATGCAAAAGATAAAGATTTTACCATTCTCTAAGGCTTTGGTTGCGAGTTTAGAGGGGAATGAAGTGAAGGGTTTGGAAAAAAGAAGAAGGAGTAAATGGAAAAAATAGAGGACATTGAGTGGAGAGGATTTGGGTGGGGGGGTTATTTTTCTTCAAAATATAAACCCCTCGTTTGAGGAACTAAAAAATTGTATCGGAGAAGTGTTTTAGGAGGATTTATATGAATTCTTCAAATTTAATATATATTGTTATAATATTGTTAAAATTAAAAATATATTAATCATGAACATTAATTTAGCACCCTCTAAAAAATAAAAAAAAACTCTTTCCCCTATATTTATTACCTCCAAAGTCATTCCTTCCCCTTCCTTCCAAACTCCCAAATAAAGCCTATTAGTTTTCATTGAGTTTCTATGATTTCAAATATAACTAATATAAACAGTTGTACAAAAGTGCAAGTAGTATTAAATAAAGAACATGAATACTTTTGTGAAGGAAAAATTAAAGAAGAAACTTAACAAAGAAAAAACAATTGGATGTTAAAATTCATCAACTTTTCCCTCTTTTCCATGTCAATTAAAGCAGCAGTTTATGTTATTGTGCTCTATAAAAAAGAAGTTACGTCAGGCATTTGGAGGCAAACCAATACAATGCAATTGCTCTTGAAGGATAGTACTTTCACGATCATATATTCATGTATTGAATGATACTAAAAAGCATATGCTAAGATGTTCTACTATGCCACCAAAAACTTGAAACATAAACGTATTACATCAGATTTAAATTTCAAATTCCCTCCGACTCTGAAATCTTAATTTCAACCCACAAAAGAGATATCTTTCAATTCTAACCTCTTGGTACTGAAAATTGAACCATTTTTGTTTAAGAGGGAGTGCATTAGAAATATGTGAAGTTGTGCAGTCCATGTTTTGCTGAAATAGAAAATGTCTTAGGGCTAAAAAGGCATGAACAAATAGCATTATCATTGCAAGAAGTCACAACATTGATCAAGCATTGATCTTGGGTGACCAATTGTTTAACAATACTAAAACCCATCCAACCTACAAAACTAACACCTTAAGAAATATGTAACCGAAGGCTATTATAGAAAAATAGTTGCAAGTAACCAGAAAATAAACAACATATTTGAATGGAAAAACAAATAGGATTGCCTACCGAAACTTTAAGGTTGCATTGCAACTCAATCTTCAAATTCCTTTAATATATGAGAAGCAGATTCAGCTAGCATCCCAAATGCGAAAAACCAAGAGCAATTAAAAAGAGACGTAGCAGGGGTGAGATAAAGGCACGTCTATGAAAAAGGACAGCCTCACAATGGAAATACTCAATTTGAAGTTAGAATGGAGGGTATTTTTCTTTCTTAAGTGTAAGATAGAAGAGTTTTGATCAAGAAAGAAGGATGAAAAGTGAGAAGAATATTGGGGGAGAGAAGAAAAATAAATGGATGAGATTTGAGTAGATGCCTAGGAATTATTAAGTATGCGTAATGTTAGCAACATTCTCTTTTAAATACTTTCTCGAATATTCACTCTTTTATTGTCCTTAATTTTATCCAATAAAAAAGTGAGTGTTAGAGAGAGTTTTCAAAAAATAAGTTTTGCTAACCTTCCTCTATTAAGTATATATAATATATGGGTCTTGCTAACTAGTGCCCTTAGGGCAATGGTTAAAGAATCTACAAATAGAAATTTTATCTTAAAAATATAAGATGTTACTTTTGATAAAGTAATGATTGCACAATTTTTTCATAAAAACTTTCTTATTTTATATGCTTAACCATTGTTCTTAGGGCACTCGTTAGCATTCTCCATAATATATTAGAATTGGATGCATATCATTAGAAAACAAAAATTACAATGCAACTATTGAGTCATTAGCATGCGCTAAATTCATTGGAAGTGGAATAAGCTTGAAAAATATTATATATTAAGTAGAGTTCAATGTGCATTGAGTCATTAACATTTATTTTGTTGAGATTATAATTATTTAAAGACCCACTAATTTGGTTTAGGAGGGGAAAAATTAGTAGGAAAGGAATGTGGGAGGACTTTGTTTTGGAACAACCTAATCTCGTTACTTTTGGGGATGGTTTCTAGATCCACTTGGTGTTGAACCTTGGGTTCCTGACCATGACAGGTAATGCAGAATCAAACCATGGAATTACAGGAGAACAACTCGGAAGCAAAAATATGAACCAAGAAAGCTTCTTGAAAGAAAATTACTAGCTATTAGTTTAATTGTAATTATATTGACTACATGAGCTAATACTCGATTAAATTAAATGATTGGCAATTGTCATTAGCTATTAGTTTGTCATTTTTTTAACTGGCTATAGTTCGTAAGTATAATGAGAGAGTTTATACTTTATAATCTATTTAATATAATAGAATTATTTATATCATGTCTTGTGAGTTAGGGCGTGGCTTGATCCTTGGATTACGGATGATGGAAATGGTTTTGTGCCAGGTCCGGTTATTATGGGTACAGAGGATATGCTAGTGAGTGATTTCCCTTGATAATACTGCACATACATGGAAATATGAACTAATTAATATGATGTTCAATGATAGAGATGCAACACATGGGGATGGGAATATGCCAGGCTGCTCGTCACGGGTCTATAGCTCGGCCTACTAAAAGCTTGGTTCGGCCTAACTCGTTTAATAAATGGGTCAAGCTTCAGCTTTTAAAAAGCCTATTAATTTAATTAGGCCAGACTTAGGCTTATAAAAAAAGCCTATCAGGCCGGTCCGTATACGAGTATATTGCATTTTTCCATATTTATTATTTATATTTATAAATATCAAAAAGAATTACTGATAATTCAAATTCTCATACCACAATTATTATTATTATATATTTGTGTGAACTGTTAAGGTTTGCTACTGATATGCCTACGGTTAAGTATGGTTATTAGATTAAGTTTGAAATCCTTATTGTTATCAGACATGATTATTCTTGAGTTGCTATCCATCTATAAATTTTACAATTGTGTTTCATTAGTTTCATTTGTATCTAATTAATATTTTTCTCTATATTAAGTACGTTGCACAAATTGAAAGAAATTTTTTTTATGAACAAACTCTTTTTTGAAATTTGTAACACAAACTAGGCTTTTAGGCAAGCTAATAGGCCAGGCCAGGCCAGACTTAAAATAAAGCTTTTGACAGGCAAAAGGCCAAGGCTTAGGCCTTATATTTTTCAATTAGGCCTAGCTTATTTAAGCAAAGCCCGGCTCAGCCCGGCTCATCCCACCCCTTAGCTATACATACCCATAATTGATGAGGTGAATGATGATAAACGGATTTGGTTGCTCACTCTCCAAGGACTATAGCGTTCGGTCTTCTTATCACAACTAGGCATGACAATGGGGCGGGGTGGGGAAGGATTTTACATTCCCCGTCCCTATATCTGATTCTCATATACTTACCCGTTACCCTATCCATATCCAATGAGGATGAGAAATTGAATTACATCCCCGTCCCCGATGGGTTCGGGTATCCCCGCCCCATCCTCATCCCCGTAGTGGATTTTTTTTTTTTAATAAAAATAAAAGTATTTTCCAGCCCCGAGCGCAACGTTGTAATGCATTATCCAGCAAAGAGACGACGATGATCAATGGCTATGGTGATGGAGAAGAGAGAGGATGAGATTGTGAGATATGGAAGGGGAAAAGAGAGAACTATGATAAATAAGTGTCAACTGAAATACTGAGGCTCTAACTGTGTGAGTGAAATGATTTAGAGTTTGAGTTTCTATTTATAAAAAAGGGTAATAAATTGATTTTAAACATTTGGGACGGGCTTGGGTATGAGTTTGGGGTTGGTACCTATATCCCCATTACCCGTCTCGTACCCATGTTTTGAAATCGGGGAAAACCCAAACTCATATCCAAACCCAGTCAAAGCGGAGAAAACCCGTCAAATTGAATTTGGTTCGGGTGGGTACCCGTGGGTATGAGTTTTGTTGCCATGCCTAATCACAACATCATGGAAACATTAGTAGATAATAGTGACTTGCGTGTAAAAGGAAATTGGATGAAGCTTTGACAATTTAAAGTACCACAAAGAGTGAAGTTTTTTCATGGAGGGTGGCCCGTGGATGGCTACCAACGCGGTATCGCCTCCAAACAAGAGGTGTTCAATATAGTGATTGGTGTGTGATGTGTGAGAGATCGTACGAGAATGATTGACATGTTTTCTTCGGTTGTGATACGTTGCAAGCAATAAGGGAAGCAACAAATCTTTGACACATCATCATGGAGAATCTAGAAACCGTGGATGGCTTTGTCTCTCTGTTTTTCCAACTACTCGAACAATTACCTCAATAACAACTTCTCACTTTTGTCATGACTTTGTGGTGCATCTGGAAGCGAAGAAACGACAGGCTTTGGAACGACATTGAAATCATCCCTCACATGTCTGTTAACATGGCGCGCGAAACTTTATTGCAATGGCAAAGAGGGTTGGAGCGAGGAGGAAGAGCGGAATAACAACGAATAATTCACCATGACCAGAGCAGATGTAGAACAGCGGAAGAGGGTAAGGTAAAGTGCAATATAGATGCAGAAATTTTCAAGGAAAAAAGGTTGTTATTGCATTGGTATATGTCTAAGGAAGACATGGTGAATACATCAATGCTAGAACATATTGGTTTCAAGGATTACCACAACCTCATGAGGCGGAAACAAGAGGATTAAAGGAAGCGTTAAAGTGGCTAGATAGTTTGGGTTTTTCTAAGGTGTCTATTGAACTTGACTGCAAGCAAGTGGTTGACGGAATAACTAAGAAACTCAACACGAATTCTATGTTTGGCGCTATTTTAGAGATATGCAAAGCTTCACAAATTTGGAAACATGCAAGTAATGTTGCTCATTTGTTAGTCAGAGTATCATTATCTTATGCTAGTTCACAAATTCATGATCATATGTCATCTTGTATCGAGACTTTTATTATTAATGAAATGAGTTGATTTTGTTTCTGTCAACAAACAAAAATCATGTCTTATAAGTACAGTTCAGTTGATAGCTGTAAGGACAATATTATACTAGGTTCGGGGTCTAAACCCCGAACTTTCCGCTTCTCCACATTTGAGCCCAACACTATTTGACCCAAAAAAATAAATATTATTTACACTAGCTTAGATTTTTACCACTTATTACTAGATTGATTAAATTCGTCCTCAATCCTTCTCCACTAAATTAAATTAAAATCTTAACCGCTAAAGCAAAATTATATATGACTCAAAAGAAAAATTATATAGAGAAATCATATGAACAACTATCATAAGCAAATATTATTTTAAGATAATGTAACAAAAGAAAAACCTAAGTAAATAATATTTTACTGCCACTCAGTTTTGCAATTTTCTCTCATTAATTATCAATAACTTTTATGGAAAATGTTGTCTGTCACCCACCATTTATGGAGCAAGAATTTATGCCGAGATTGGTTGAAGTCCTAAAGTGTAATTCATTTTTCTTTAAACGATTTGGTCCTTAGCTGCTCCTATAGGCATCACGTAGAGTTGTTTGAGTTTTTTTTACTACTAGACTACGAAGTTTATAAAAAAATAAGAAAAAAAAAATTGAGAAAGAAGAGATAAAATAGCGAGAGAGAAAATTGTGTTTGATTGGGATGTGTGTGATGGGAAGGGATGACAATGGTACCCAATGGACAGATATCCGCGTTTATAAAAAATTGTCCAAATTTGAACTCATATCTTCGTGGGCAACAACTTTAGTGTATTTTCTCATATCCTATGGGCATCTAAGTGTTAATACCAGCATCCATTATCCACACTTTAACTATGAAAAGACAATAATAAACATCACAATTGAAAATAAAGCTATGATCCCAAAATTTTCAAATCAACTCAAAAAATAGTATGAATGATAATATTTAGCGAAATAAAAACATTCAAAATATATATAAAAAAGTGAATACTAAAATAAACATGAAATTGATTTAAGGTATGAAGGCAAGGATAAAATGGTTACTGTATTAGCTTTTAGGTTTAGGTATAGACTTAAATAGTTAAATAAATTAAATAATTATGCACTAAAATATATAAAGTATTTTTTTGAGGTAAAATAAAGTATTTATTATACTCTCTCCATTCCTTTTTAAGTGTTTTTTAGAAAATTAACACCAAAATAGCGATGTGTATTTTTGCACATTTTCTTCCTATTATACCCTCATTTTAATCCACCAATAAATTCCTATTTTTTGCATTCACTTTATCTTTTCAATAAACTTAAAATGTTATATTTCTCTCATGACAAACAATTGTCCGTTATTATCTTTTTCTCCAACAATTGTCAAGTTTCTAAATATTGTGCACATCTTTTTAATTATTTTAAGTCAATATAAAAATTATTCCAACTTCACATTAATCAAAAGTTAAGAAAAAATTAACTTTCTTTCAACTCCTTTAATCAAAGTTAAGACTTCAACTATCCTCTCAAAAAAAAAAAAAAGACTTCAACTATGGCTTCAACGACCAATGCTAGAGTAACACTTGAATTTTTAACAATTGCTACTCATCTTATTTATAGAATTTTAACTCTTCTTGGAACCATTGTTTGTAACAAAATTTTGTTTCAATTTGAAGATAACAAGAAACAAACTTTGTTTAAAAAAAAACAAAATTTAGTTTTTCAAATAGATAGCATTAATTACTTTTATTAAAAAAGATAAAAGTAATTGACAAAGGGTATAATTGACAAATCATATCCTTAAATACTAAAAAGACAGTTAAATAGGAACGAAAAATTCACCATAAAAAGATACTTAAAAAAGAATGGAGGGAGTAATATTATATATAAATATGTATATGCCGGTTGCAGGGATGGGTAGTATAGTGCCCTTATCCGGACCCATATCCACTTAAATTTGTGGGTAATTACCTCGACCCAAGCCCATACCCATGAAAGCGGCGTTTACCCTACCCATTGTGGATATTTTTTGCGGGTGCCCATCGGGCTTAGGTCCAATTGCCATCGCTAGATGTGTCATTTACAATGTACATGATATTATTCATACGAAAACTATTCTTATTGGCCAAAATGTATGGTGTCTAGCAAGGCCACCTCTATGCACAGGGCCTCAAACTTAGAGTGACCTCAAAATTTGAAAAAGCGAAAAAAAGATTTGTATCTACAACCGAAATCCGTCACTAAATGTCTTTTTTTTTTTGTAGATAAAAATCTTAAAACTACAATTTTGCTGTTAATTATGCATTATCCATAGATAAATGCCTATTTGACTGTAGGGAAAAGTCATCTAATGAAAGAAAGTGGAATTTTAGTGGGAATTGCAGTCTACCTCTAATGGCACATTACGCATGTAATGAAAGAGTGATGAAAAGGTGAAAGATTTACATTTGATGACCATACCAGATTACAGTCGTAATCTGCTCAATTTATGAGTTTCATTGGTTAACTTTATGGAATTTGACTGGTTATAAGTGCAGCCACCATCCTTCCTTCAAAAAAAAAGAAAGTGCAGCCACCATTTTTAATACACATAAACCCTAAATTACTCTTGTTTTGCTTTTGGTTCATGTTCTAGCAATTTCTAATTTCAATAATATTCAATTTCGTATTCTACTTCGCTTCGTCCATTGTTTTATGTTTTAATTTTATAATTCTAAATCTACTATAATCATGAGTGAGTATATACCCTTTGTCTTGGGATCGTGGGCCAATTATTTCTGTTTGTTTTGCGTTTTAATCTTTTAAACAAATCTTATTGATTATCATGGTTGTAGTTATCAATGGACAATTCAGCAAGTGTACCAAATTGCACAAATAATAAAGTAGTAAGTAAATCATCTCAAAAGAGATTGTTGTTTATACTCAGCAATTTAACTAAACCTAATTTAAAACAGTAAATTGTTGGGTTTTCCAAAGGTTTAGTTTGCAATTGTAAATAAAAATATTGATTCAAAATGATGAAAACAATTAGGATTTCCTATGTCCTTTCCTTCAAAAAAAAAAAAAAGGATTTCCTATGTCCTTATTTGGTAATGCTAGGTCCTAATGTAATAGCAATTTGAGGTTTATATTCATGACGTTTAACAAAGTAGAGAAAGATCAGTCACGATACAAGATTCCGTTTATCTAATACAGGACTCTAATTTCTTAAGTGAAACTCATATTATCAAAATCATTAAAGAACGTTAGACTATGACATACTAAGTAATCTTCCTATTTCTAGTACGGATTACATTATCAAATATTATATCTAGATCGGTTTACAAAATCTAGGGTTAGTAGTGATCTATACATAGAATTGATTCAAAGTTGATCAGAAATTGAAAGCATTAAGAACAAGATATAAAAAATAAACATAATTCAAATTGCATTAAAAGTGGATGTCATAGATTACATTGTTCAAACAATCTCATAGAGATTTATCATTCAACCTTAATATAAAGAGTTTGGTTACTCGTAACAACTGAATACATGACCAACTATAATAGAAATTAAACATACACAAAGTGAAGAAAATGGACTTCAATCTTGTTTCCAAGTCTGAAAATGCCACCTCTGGTTGTTTTGATCGCACCTCTATGCCTAATGCCTCTTAGTCGTCATGATTTAAAATACCCTCTTTTTGAGTGAAAAGTCATGTTTAATTTTCTGGCTCTTTGTTATTTTTATCCTTACTTTTTGGTGGGTTACATAAAAGTTAAACCTATCAAGTTTTTTTTTTTTAATAAATTAAACCTGTCAAGTTATCTAGCCATATTTTGTCACCTTTCTTTTTTCTCGTGTTCCTCTTCTTCAATCTCTCGTCTCTGCAAATGCATTCTTCCTTCATGTTTGTTTATTCTTTTTCCTTCTTCCTTCAGGACATTCATTTTTTTATATCTTTCTACTATGGTGATTATTTGTTAAAATAAAATATCTATGTAAATCAATTCGTTAATCAATGATATATACAACCTACTATGTTGATGATTCGTTTAGGAAAAAAAAATCGATGTTTATAAACGATTTATTAATCAATCGATTTACATAACCTAATATGGTGAATTGGTGATGATTTGTTAGCAAAAAATCGATGTACACAATTGATTAATTAATCAATCGATTTGTTCCCTTGCCTCATAATCACGTCCTTTAATACCTTCTGACTCAATTATATCGAAGAGTAAATTTGAAGAGGCAACCTCTTCAAGATTTTCAACAGAACAATTTATGAAATGTTGGTTTAGGTTGGTGTAATATAATGTATTTTTCATCGTGTGAATAACAAGTGTTCATCAAACATATGATATGATAAAATAATGTTATCATCTTTCTTATCATGTGTGTACCAAACACATGATAGCATACATGTCTATATGTTAATAACTTAATATCATATTCTTTCCTTATCGAGATTCTAATCCTATCATGTCTCTATCATATCATGCGCACCAAATTATCGAAGAGTTTGTGATAAATCACAATCTCGAGGTGCTTTCATTATTGCATATGTCAAAGTAAAAATCATTCCACCAACAATTATCGATTTAGCTAACTATCATAGTGAAAAGAGATAGATATTTAAGATAAAATCCCCGTGAAAACGATAATTTAATCGCGTGATATAATCGTGCGCTTGCAGCATATCAATATACAAAGTATTTAATTTCAAGATTATACTTTCAATTCAAGAAGCAAAAAGAGGAAGTATGAGCATGTGTATGCAAACAAAAACAAAAATAGCAAAGAAAAGGCATTAATAAAATCTATCTCCCTTCCACCATTGTGATTGTGAGATCATTTGAATCATTAACACCATTCTTGGGAGACTCTCTGTTCACGTTTCTTTTGATGGAAGTAATCAAAGGCTGCATAGGTAAGGGAAGAGTAATTGCTTTACTCTCAAGCATCAACACAACTTCGGACATCTTTGGTCTACGAGATGCTAAATCTTGCACACATAACATCCCTATTTGTATGCATCTATTAATAACATCATTGTTGGGAGTCAAATCAGTAATGCAAGTATCGACAAGTTCCTTTGATCTCTTTGTATTCCATAGTTGCCATGCCTAGAACCATTCCAACAACAACAAAAAAAAAAGATTTTCGCATTTTAATTAGTTTAGTAATAGTCCATCTAAATCAATTTAAAGAACTCGAGGACTAATGCGATAAAAGATTTTCAAATTCAGAGATTATTTTTAAATTTTGATATTTTCAGGACCAAAATATGTGACGTGACGCCTTCAATTTAAAGGATTCAATTGGTGATTCGCTTGTAAAAACTATTTTTGATAAATTGTTTACGAGAAAGAAAAAAAACATTTATGCAAGTTGAATTAAATTGAAAAAAAAATGATGCGCCAAAGGAAATACTCACATATCCTATGAGACTTGAATCATCTGAATGACGAAAGCTAGTGTTTTTGTGACCACTCACAATCTCTAGTAGCAATACGCCAAAACTATATACATCTGCCTTGAATGATAATACGCCTTGCATGGCATATTCAGGAGACATATAACCACTGAAAAATAGAGTTAGTTGAGATTAGTCAACTTCAAGTAAGAATGAACAAGTGGCTGAATGAGCTTAAAAACAAAACCGAAGTATACTTACTATGTACCAACGACTCTGGTTGTACTGGTTTCATTCTGGTTTCCACCAAATATTCGGGCCAAGCCAAAGTCGGATATTTTTGGATTCATGTTTTCATCTAACAAAATGTTACTTGGTTTTAGATCTCGATGAATTATTCTGAGTCTTGAATCGCGATGCAGATAAAGTAGTCCTCTTGCAATGCCTTCAATGATTTCATAACGTCTTGCCCAGTTTAATTGTGCTTTCTTGATAGGATCTGTGTGATGTTAGCAACAAAATTCAGATTAGTTAAAAGAAGTACTTATAATCTCTTTTCATACTTATGATAAAAATCATGAAAGAAAATAGACAGCATTAATGTGAAAAAACACACCAAATAAAAAGTAATCCAAGCTTTTGTTCGGCATGAATTCGTATACAAGCAACTTTTCATCTCCTTCAATAGAACATCCCATTAGTCTAACCAGATTTCTATGCTGAAGCTTTGCAAACAACCTCATTTCATTCTTGAACTCGTCTAAACCTTGTCCGAATGGTCTAGAAAGCCTCTTGACAGCGATTTCTTCTCCGGTTGGAAGCTTTCCCTGATAAACGGAACAGCAAATTTTCATTAGATCATTTTATTAGGACTTCTTTTCATGAAAGATAACCTTAAATATATAAGCATTTTCTTATCACCTTGTACACAGGACCGAATCCGCCTTGTCCAAGCTTATTTGCTTGAGAAAAATTGTTGGTAGCTGCTGACATGCAACTAAAACTGAAAAATGGAAGCTCGGCTCCGCTTAGTTGATTACTTTCCAAACTAAGTTCAAGTGATCCTGAAAATACTGATGACGTCTCTCTGCTATCGCGTGCATAAACCACAGGTATTATTTGAATATTTTTGAATTTTGAAGCTGAAAACAAAAAAGAAAAGGAAAACAAATATACACAAGTTAATATAAAAAATAAAAAAAATTTAGTTACATCTTTATCAATCATATCTAATAAGAAAAAAATAAGTTGTTAAATATGAATGAGTATTTCACCCTTGAGTTTTTTCATGCATCTCCATACCAACAATACAAAGATTCCTAGGCAGATTAACCCTGTTAGAGCAGTTGATATTATCACAATCATAGTCTTGTTCATTTTCCCTCCATGGCCTGTATTTGGATACATAGATATTATACATATCATTATAACACAACAATCATAAAAAAAAAGTACTATCAATTGAAAGAGTTAGTCAAGGGCCATACATGAAAAAATAGTACTAGTGATAAATGAAAATTAGAATTGAAGATCAATATACATGGAAACAAAGCTAAAGGGACCATTTGATGTATCTTACCTAAATCAGACTGAGCAAGACGAATATATAACGAATTTCCTTCATCGCGTCCTAAGTGTTGAACATCAACCAAATCTCCATACCAAACCATACAACCAATTCCAGTTACTTCTGCATAAGCAGTACAAGAAGCATTCTCCAAACAATTACCTTCACAATCCTTAGTATCAACCACACGTGCAAAGTCGGGTAACTTCATACTCGTACGCTCCAAGAAACCATCCTCGTCAAAACCATCACTTGTCTGATCACCCTTCAATGCTGTCTTCCTCGTACATCCACTTGACAAATTCTCCTTATCCTTTAGTTCAAACCCTTGTAAGCAACTACAAATAGCCGAACCCGAATCTGATGTATCACAAGATGCAAAATTGCCACAATAGTTATAAAATTCACACTGACTATGAGGCCCCTTTTGATTCACACTCCAATATTTCTCAGTTTCATTCCATATAAGCTCTCTTTCATAACCATCCCAACCGATCTGAAATCTCACTGAACTATTACCATTCAACTTCCACTCATTATCATTATAAACAAAATACCTATCTCCATTACTATCATAATTTAGTATAAAACCATGAAGAAAACTACTTTTCGTATCAACACCAGTAAAAACCCTACCATCCCAATAACCACTTCTCCATTTTTTTCTCTCACCTTCCCAAACAAATACCTGTGGTGGTAACCCTACAGGATCAATTCCCATAGTATGGTTCCCTAATGAAGGATCTGTACTTGATTTCCATGAAGTGAAGAAAAAACTCTTCCCATTCACAGGAACTTTCATACCAGGTACATAAGTATCACATGGATTCTCAAAGCTTTCCCATAACACCGCGTTCTCATTCGCAAGAACAAGATTTCCATCGTCTCTAAGAACAGCTTCAAAGCTATCCGTATTGTTTTGACCGATAGAAACATTCGTCGACCATATTTGATTTTTATTTTCATCAAGGATAACCAAATTCCCGTTTTCGGCAACGGTGAAAGAACCACCGTTGCCATTTACGGGTGTGTTTCTGTTTGCAACCCAAATAATTTGCGGTCCAGGTATGTTATAGTACCAAATACCGACGTAACGAGAAGAAGAGTTGTCAAAACCAAAGAAACCCATGACAAAGTTGAAACCATTTGAGAATAAAAAGTCACCTTCTTGATCTCTTACAACATCACCTTGTTTGATACCACCTTGTGAGAACTCTGGACAGAAACACAAGAAATAGAACAACAACGTAAAAGAAACAAAACATTTGTATGTTGAGAGCATCATCGTTAACAATAGTATTGGTTTGAATGAGAGATCGAGTTGATCACAGCACTCTTTCTAGGTCTTTGTTGTTTCTTATATGAATAGGGCAAATATTACTTTATCACAGCATTTGATTGTGCTTTTTTTAAGGTATTGTATTTATTTTACTTTATGTTATTGAGGGATTTACGTTATTTGATTGTGTTGTAGTGTTTTAATTTTCAAATACTATTTCCGAAAATGATTCTAACAAATACCTTTGTATGATGGGTATAATTAATAATTAATTTTCAAATTAAATACCATTAATTCTCTCCAAAAAAAATTAAATATTTAAAGCTACCTTTTTTGAGTTTATTTGGGCTGAATGTAAACTTCCATAAAATCCGGTTGGTTGATGTTTCTTGGTTAAATGAGGACGCATCAAAGTGTTTTATTTTATTTTAAAGATAAGCATCAAAGTGTTTGACCGAGTGTGTTAACCCGTGAAATGTACATACGGATTATTATTTTCTATCTTTACAAATATATTATTTTTCCATTAAAAAATATATAACTTTTTGGTTTTTTATTCATCGAAGAAAATTAATTACCCCGTATTTTAAAAAAAAAATTTGTTCATGTTTTCTTATGCCGCAATGACAAATATGTGTCATTTATTTTTTATGTTTATTAATGGTAAATGTATGTCTAGTGTTTTTATTGGTTAGTAAAAAATATATTTCCATTATTTTTTTTATACTTGTCAGTAAAAAATGTTTGTCTTTTTCTATCAATCATAAATGTGTTCCTTGTATTTCTTATTTCTAGATTTACCAATTTTTGTCATATATTTTTAAGGAATTTCTTTCATATTTTTTATGTATCATGACTAACATTTAATAGTTTTTTTTTATGTAGCAATGATAAATATTTATTCTCTATTTTTTTATATTTACAGTGACAAATATATGTTATGTGTTTGATTGTGTTTTTTTTTTTTTTGAGGGATGTGTTTGATTGTGTTGTAGTGTTTTAATTTTCAATACTATATTTCCGAAAATGATTCTAACAAATACTTTTGTATGATACGTATAATTAATAATTAATCTTCCAATTAAATACCGTTAAAGCTACATTTTTTAGTTGTTTTTTGGACTGGATGTAAACTTCAATAAAATCCGGTTGGTTGATGTTTCTTGGCTAAGTTTGCATAATGTAGAGAGGAAAGAAAGAGAAAAGAGAGATGTGTAGAGGATACATCTTGCTTTGATTGTGTTTATTTTCCTATTTTTTTCGCAGATATCATTTAATTGTGCATTTTTTAAGGTATTTTATTTTATTATTTCGAGGGATTTTGTGTTTTTTTTTTT
>Ga0228710_1005935_pt1 | contig 18789 bp, 9 predicted proteins | sample MedpolnodulmetaG_FD_177995 | JGI IMG/M metagenome (GOLD analysis project Ga0228710, IMG submission 177995) | Root nodule microbial communities from Medicago polymorpha collected in Santa Monica, California, United States - pink nodules | ecosystem: Host-associated > Plants > Roots > Nodule...
CATACATGGGGTAGGGGTGGTTATTATTTGAAAGAGTTAAATGCTGCCACGTACAATTCTTGCAATTCTTGTACACAATCTCCCGTAACATTTAGCAATTTCCTTTAGTTTGTGAAGTACGACACCAACCCCACACTCAATCTTCCTAGTACACACCAACTTCTTTACTCAAATCAAGTTTTATACATAATTTAAGTACAATGAATATAGAACAAGGACGAAACCAAGTTTTGAAATTATTAGGAACAAAATAGTCATTGTATAAAAAACGCCCACATCATATTCTATAGACTAGATAGTTTTACAACTTCAAACTGAATTAATACACTAAACTACTCTGACTTGAGTCTGTGAGAACCATCTACTGTCTCTTCATCCCGTTTAGCCAAAAACATAGCTTTAATCTAATGAGATAATAATTCTCAAAGGGACTTATATCCTTACTATATCTATTTAGTCATATGTCATAATATCTTTTCTGTGTGATCAAGTTTTTCAAGTTTGTATAGACAGGACTAGAGCTCTATAATCCCACTTGAAGCATCTGTCAAGTGCAACTAACATTCTACAATTCATAAAGTTCGGATAGTGCTTCTTGTGTTTCTTATATTCTTCCCTTACAGAAGAAAAAATTTCTGTTTTAGAAAGTTTAATGTTTGATTACAATTACAAACTTGCTTTTAAATCTCAACCATAGACGTATACATCTTCATTCATTAGTTTTATTCTAAGTGTTTTCGAATCATTTCTCAAACACTTCACTAAGCATGTATAAAATAATAGGAAACAAGTAAAATGTTATAAAAAGAACATGTTGAAAATCAAAGTTTTTCCTCTTTTCCAACATTGTTTGCGACAAAGCATATCTTTCGCAAGGCAGATGAGCACCAATGCAAAATGCTGGATATTTTAGCGAGGAACCAGCATCAGCCCATCTTATTTGTTAATTTTTGTACAAAAAAAAACAAAAAATAGTTCCTTTCAGTTCAGAACGACCCAACTCAAAAATGCATTACTCAAAAACTTCCACATACATACTACAAACGCATGCATTCCATTTCATCTACAGATTTTTCAAAACCAATTTTCAAAGGTTTTTAGAAGCACAACATTACATGCAAATGACACATAAATTCATAATCAAGTAAAATTAGAAAATAATCATGTAAGTTTCTCTTCAAGAACAATAAAGGAAATTGAACAGAACCAAAATACACATTCACATTGAAATCTGTAATTCTCACAATCTATTCCCACTTTACCCATTTGCATGCATGATCCATGAGCTATTCACATGATCATGGTAAATATAACTACTGAATACTCATAAAACTCTTCCAAAATCGGCTCTAAACAAAATATGTAGAAGAGAGAGAAGTATGGAATACCTAAGCCAAAGCAATTCTCTCTTCTTCTTGCCCTCCTTGCTCTCTTTCTATCAACTTTTCCACTTTTTTTTCTTTGCTGATATGTGTGTTTTTTGTGAGTGTGAGGAGAGTGAGTTTTGTTTGCTTAAAAGTGAGAGAGAGTGTGTGTGTCACGTAGGGAGACAAGTTTGGTTAGTCTCATTTGTTTCAATTGTTATGGTTAGTCTCTGTTACTCTAATAGGGTAATTGAAGCTTTTGATTCTATAGTTGATTTTTCCGTTCAAATTTATTTATCAACTCATTTTTTTTATGAATATAATTAAACATAAAATATTTTACATTCAACTCAATTTTAAGCAGAATTAATTTTTATCATCACATAACCAAACACATATTTAGATTAGTTCATCGAACCAGAAAATAATACAATTGACAGAAAACTCTCTCAAGACTTTAAGGCCGCTATATTTATCGGACTTGATTCACTAGGGTTTTGTTTGAGAGTTTGGAGGAGAGGGGAATAGAAAGGAAGGCTTTAGAGGGTTAAAAATATAGGGGAAAATGGTAAATTCTTTTACATTTTTTGAAAGATTAATTTATTAGAGAATGATAAATTAATGTTTATGATTAATATATTTTTAATTTTAAGAATTTTATAACTATATAGATTAAATTTGAAGAATCCACGTAAACTCTTTCAAACTCCCCAAAACCCTAAAATTAGGAGATTTTGTATTATGAAGAAAAATAAACCCCGCAAAGTCTTCTCTCTCAAAATTGGGGTGTCATCTATTTTTTCCGCTTGCTCTTTCTTTTTTTCCAAACCTCTCTTTCTCTTCCTCTCTGAACTCACAACAAAACCTAAATGTTTGAACAATTTCATTCAAACACTCTTGAATTTGTAAGTGGTAAGAAACATATAAAAATAGCATCACTTTCATTTTTGGATTCAAGAAGATAAGAAGATACAGTTGTACGAACCACATCATCCTAAACATAAAAACTAACACCCCAATTAAAAAATACATTTTAGGACATGTGACTCCGGCATAAAATATAAGCAAAATGATATTTAAATTTATATTTCATTCAAGGTAAGAGCTACTCTAGGGTTTAAAAATGTCAAATTGAAAACGATGAAATCAATAGAACCTACAAATTCTAACAGGACGTGGTCCACAGTAATTTAAGGAATGAGAACTACAATATATTGCATTACTTAAATATTAATAAGTAACATTTTTACTATAAAAAAAAAAGGTAATATTTTTTTTACTGATTTTTAGGTAACATGTAACTGCATTGTTTCATTCTATGAGAAGTAGTTAAAAATGATATGGATGGATAAATGGTACATTGGTAATGGAACAAAATCCTGTAATAATCACATCCCTTAAGTAAATCTTTCATGGATCAATAATAATACCTCCCACTTGGAACATCAATAACATCAATCCCTAGCATAAGAAGGAAGTAATCCATTACGTATACATCCCAATAATGGATATATAATCCTAAAATATATATAAAATAAAAGTACATGATTCCCTTATCCTTACCATGTGATATATACTTTGTCTTAGAGGGACCTTCTTTTTTTTATTGAGAGGATCTTGGAGTTAGAGGGAGTCTCCGTGTATTTTACTTCTCACATTATACTTTTACTAATTAATTTGAGGTGGATTCTAGGGTGAGGGATCAATCAAGTCCCTCACCGGTGGAGCACTTAAAAAGTACCATCAGATTAAATCAGTGGTTCAAATTTGTTGATATTATAAATGAGAACAACAATACATCTCCACACACAATTGTGTCTCTATCACTATATCTTCTTCATTTGCTTCTTTTCCTACTTGCTAAAATTTGCAAAAGTTGCTCCACAAAGATCTAAATTATATGGAAAAAAAATTAATTTTGCTATCAATTAACTTCCGAAGAACAAAAGTTGTATATTGCTTGGGACCATATATGGTTCTTCTGCCCTTTTGGCTTTTATTTGTGTGTGTATATATATACATACTTCTCTAGTTGTAGTGATAATGAAAATATGGTTTAAGAAATCGATTGCATTTTAACCTTTAATCGATCTGTACTGCTAAAACCATGAAAAACAAAACAAAGAAGCAACCAATGCTTAATTAATTAAAACAAAAAGCAGGCATATGCGTAATTAAATTTCATCATCCATGGTGTGGCTAATGTTGTTTATGCTAATCTACCAATAGTTCTATTTCCTTCATCTAAACATTGAACTCGAGAGGACCCACATGGAAGGTAGATTATTTTGTTAGAAAAGTTTTGATTTGCAGCAAGAATATTCGAGGAAATTTGGTTGGTTGGAGTGGACAGGGAAGAGGTAGTGCAGGATTGTGTGTGGAAAATTGTTAATGTTCTCATTTTTAATATCAACAAATCTAAACCGTTCATTAAATCCAACGGCGTTTTTTACGTGTTTTACCGGTGAGGGACTTGATTGATCCCTCACCCTAGAATCCACCATTAATTTGAATACAAGAGAGAAAACAACACCACACGCTCCTTAAGAAAAATAGTTAACACAAGGAAAAATAGTCAATTTTATCAAAAAAAAAATAAATAGTTAATCTCATTTGATCTTTTAATCATATATTTCTACACCACTACTCATTGATTTATTATTCACTCTTCTAATCTCTTTAAATTAGTGAATTATAATTAGTTAAGAATTAATGTATTTACTTCCCTAAAAAAATGCTGTATTTATTTTTGGATTACAAAAATTTAAGATGACAAAATGGTGCATTAGTTCAAGACATGAAAGATGTTTGAATTTATAAATTTACTTGCATTTACCTTCCTCCAAAAATTCTAACGAATAATTAATATATTTTAGATCATTGAATGTTTTTTTGAGAGGATTATGATCATTGAACTTGAATTATTACTTTTCCTTTACATTTTGAGTGTGGAAGGAGTGTACACCATTGCCTACTTTTTAAATTTTAAATTAAAAAATATACACAGCTTTTAGAATTTTTACAAATAAAATATGATACAATATGTTCAACCTTAATTAACATCACGTTGTTATTGAGAATTTGAAATTTGGATCCTCTACACCAAAATTTGTCTTCATCTCTTTCCACCGATTTATGTCTCTGTCTCTCTAAATTTTGTCTAGCGTACGTAAGTAAAATAATTTTATACCTTGTATTAGTATGACCTTAAGTTTTAATCATTGAATCGATAAGTCACATCATATTTCATTTGATCCAATGATAAAAGTGTTCATTGGATATTTATTAAGAAAACAAAATATAAGAATATTGTATAAGGAAATGGTGAAAAATCATTTTAAAAGTTAGAAAATTATTGCTTTCAATAAAAAGTTTCAATTTTTTACTTTTTTACGATGACATTGGTTAACATAATTCAAAAAAAATTATCCAATAATAAAATCAACTTACATATAATACAAGATTTGTCGCACTTTTTATCAAGAAAGATTTGTCTCACTTAAATATCAAATAATTGAGTTCTCTGGTTAAAATTTATTTCTCTCAGTTATTTTATCATATGTTACTGTCTTTCTCTCCGCCCGCTCTATTTTTTATTTTAGAGGGAGAATATCAGGGGCACACAACTTTTGGATAAGTCCAATAAATATTAAACAACTCAAACCAACTAGTATAATTTTTTTTTTTTCTTGTTTGTGGTCAAAGCATAATCAAACTTTATCTCGATTTATTCCACAAATTATTCTAATTTTCAAAAATGCTTATCCAATCATCAAATTGACATCAAGTACTTCGGATTAGGAGTATCTTTTATCAACTTACAGACAATCAAAGATGTACAAGGTAATGTAGACATTGACACGTAAATTTAGACAAACAAAATATTGTATTAAAAAAAAATCAAAAACAACCTTGCATGAAGGATTGTTCATTGAGTTGTCATAAAATAGTTGTTAAAATATCATTTTTCTTGAAATGTAAATAGAGGCTAACATTGAAATTTGAAAAAGGGGGAAAAATTATCTAAGAATTGAGATATTAAAATTGAGCAAACGTGAAAGAGAACAAATTCAGATGATCCACTTTAATTTTGAATGCAATGACAAAGAAAAGTCGTCCATACACTTAAGAAAAATAGTTAACCTCGTTTAATCTTTTAAAGTAATAAAAATTGTATACAATATTAATTTGGCAAGCTTGTGTATGTACTATTTGAAAGCATCAAAATTTTGTGGTTTTAGTCTGCAAGATACTTTAACAAGTTCTCTGATCGACATGTTGAAGTTGTTGGTTTGGTCATGGATTAAAAACTATGTAAAGAGCCTATCTTATTATCAATATCAATAGTATACTAAGTTACTCATGTACTTAGGTGAGATTAGTCTGAAAGGACCGACTCACATAAAAAAATTATTTAATATTTTATTTTATATATGTTTCTTTCTAAAATAAATAGTAGTACATAAAAATAATATTAACAAAACAACAATTAATGTTGCATCAAACTTTGAAATCAAAAAGTAAATAAAAACTATGTTTTTTGTAAATATGATAATTAAAAAGAGTCGAATAAAGTATAATTTATGAATAAATAATATGAAATGCTAACAAATATCTTAAAGTATTATTTAAAAAAATCAAAAGAGATAATTTTTACACAAAAAAATATGTATTTTCAAGACAAAATTCTTTAAATATATTTTTTAGCAGCAATAAAATAACTTTAAACAATTGCCAGCATTGTCCATAATAATTTACTTGTAGTACTGATTGATTATTGTGGTCTTCGAGGCAATGATGCAATTTGAAAGCGCATCGGGAGAGGGTGACAGTCACCGAAATGCATTGTATATAGTCCAATGATCTGATACGGGGACTTGGGGGATGAATCTTCTTTTTTTACACATACTTTTGCTTTCATTTGACTACCGTAATAAACAAATGACGACGCTTATATATTCAACATTAATAATTAACTAGTGGGTCTCGTAATTGAATAAGATTAAGTAAACTTTAATAGAAGATAATTAATAAAAAATATCGAAATTGTTAGGTTGAATATTATGATTCGGTTTGAATTTTTGATCCTCCACATGCATCTACTTACGAACAAAAATAGCATTTGTTATAATAGTAGCATTAGCATTTAGCATTGCTCGAAGTGATTGCGTAAACCGTCAAATTAGTTATTTCCATTAAAAAAAAGCTACTCCCTCGTGATTATAATATTTAGTTTGCACTACTAAATAGATTGTCCCAACTTACACCATTAAAATAACCCCTTTTAGCAATTTTTTCATCATGAGATCTCGACCGTTAGAATAAATTTAAAATATATCAATGGCTTATATTGAAGTGGTGTAAGTTGAAGCAATGTATTTGGTGGTCCAAACTAAACTTTGCCCCGACTCAAATTGTATGTCACTTTAGAAAAAATATATGTCCCAAATTATATGTCGCTTTACAATACCAATGAAATATTAATGTTACTTTTCTTATTATATCCTTAACTATTTATTATTCTCTCGTGTTTCAATTCATTCATTTATCTTTCTCATATCATTTATTAAGGACAATTTTGTAAAACAACTCATAATATCCCTTTCCCACACAATATTAATTATATTTCTTAATATGTATGAAATGCCCAAAACGTCATACAATTTGGGACGGAGGGAGTATTTACTTCTTTGGGTCTTTATTATAACTTATAAGAAACAAAATCAAAAAACATTAAAACCAATACAATCATTAATTAATATGACTTTTTGAATATTTTTACAAATATATCCTTATAAAAAATTGTGAAACACTAAATACATCCACTAACATTAAAAAAGAATCATTAAATAAGGGATAAGAAAGTCTTTTAAACAATAACTACATCTTAAAAGTTGTAGCATTTTTTTTATAAATAAGACCAAATTTTTTTTAATTTTTTTTATAATAAAAACCGGAGAGGGAGTACTTTATAAGACACTTCCTAGATAGATCATTGAAATTGTGAATATTTAATGCATCATATTTTTTTTTCTTCCATGCTCCTCATATCCTCCTCCATCTCAATTTGTTTGATGAGGTACTCCCCGTCCATCAATTTCATCTCCCCCATCTTCATCTAGTTATACTTAGGATTTAGAATCTTGAATGCTTATATTGCTTTCAAAGATCGGAGTATGAGAGGAACCTCTTCTCCTTTTTATTTAGACTCTTGCATGCAAAATCAGAATTAGCGTGTGAGGATTTCTTTCTATAGGGAGCCCAACAACACTTGACTTATTTGCGCCTTTAAACTTTCTCTTTGCGTCCTTGCTTTTGAGTCCAAAGGTCTGGATGAAGGTCTCGTTGCAAGAAATTCATTATGGCTGAAGGAATTGGCAACTATCTATGAGTGACAATTATCAAAGTGGTGGAGGGCGACAATGATTGTTGAAATGGAGAGAGGTAGGGTTTATTGGTTTAGGAAGATTAAATATCTATATATATATATATATATATATATATATATATATATATATAACTTTTGGAGGACATGCAACGCTGGCTATATATACCACCTTTCCTCAAGGAAAAATGGGTGCTCATGATACCTATTATGACAAAGTTTTGAAGTCAAGAAGAACTGGCACAAGAGGAGGAGGGGATGGGAGATCCCCTGTAAAATGTTTTTCGTCCCCATATAAAAATTGCCCTTTTTTTTAATAAAAATTGCCCTTTGAATCATTACAAAGTTGCAAATATTTTTTTTTATTAAAATGTTCTTTCTAACTTACATTTAATATGTAGAAACACTTTAACTTATAATTTCTCAATGTGTAGTGTGTGTGAGTTTAATCACTAAATGTTATATTAAGTAGAAATAATGATGTATTTAATATAAATTTTAAAGCAAATATATTACTTTGGTCTATCCAATGAGGAAAAAAAAAGATAAGAAGTACCGTTAAGTTAGAAAGATCTTTAAAAATAGAGATTTTAGATCAAGGTTACTGAATGAAGTGACATTTAGCATGAAGAAAGAAAAAAAAATTCCACCATGAAAAAATTATTTTTGGCATTAGATCAATTAAGAAACTCTATATTAATGATGCATGGGATTGGGACCACACCTCTCAATTTTCTTAAAGAAAGAATTCTAGAATGACTGGATACACTGGATTTCATAGTCATTCGTCATTATTATATTCCCAATGTGCTGAAAATGGACCAAGTCAAAAAATAATAAGAAAATTACTAAAAATGGACGAAGAAATGAGGGGACCAAGCTACAAACAAATTTTAAAAAATGGACGAAGAAATTTTACTAAAAATGGAAGAAGAAAACTACTTTTTTGTTTTAAGGGAAAGTTAAATGTTCATGCGAAAATTAAATATTTTTGTTTTAAAAATGAACGAAGAAATATGGACCAAGCTACAATGCATTTTTTTTAAAACTTAATACTCCATCCGCTTACTATTATAAGAAAAAATATACTTTTTTTATGTTCATTGAATAAATGATGTATGTGGTCTATATTAATGACCACATATATCACTTATTCAATGAATCTAAAAAGTAATTTTTTTTCTTATAATAATAACCGAACGAAGTACAAATTTTCAATTTACAATACAAACTTTAAAAATAGAGATTTTACTAAAAATGGACAAAGAAATTCTACATGAAATACTTAATTAACATAATTAACAGGAGCTTTGTCCCCTCAAAAAAGTAGTTTGGTGAAACGGGACTACCTCTAACTCTAATTATAAGACCTTTTTTATAAAAAAAAATAAAATTGTTCCTTTTTATAAGATTTTTTTGTATTTTCAATTACATTAATTATTTCTTTACCACCATACGCTTATTTATTTTGCATCATTTTATCCAATCAACAATTAATATTATGTTGAAAACATAAACTAACTCTCTCTCTCTTAAGGATAAAATTGTAAAAACAATAATAATTATAAACAAATTTAATATTATTAACTTTTTTAATTCTCGTGATTTTGGCCAAATAATCATATATTTAGGGATGGAGGCAGTACTATTTTCTGAAGGGAAAGACTCACTTGTGCTTTTAAGGCACATGTCAAGGAACCTAAAATAAAATTTTTGTCTAGAAAATTGTGCTAATTTATTATTTTAGAGATTGAAAATTAATATTTTGTAATAAATATTTATCATTTTAGAATCTTTAACATGCGCCTTAAAAACACAAGTTAACATTACCTTTTTTTTAATGAGTCTTACTACTAGCAAGTGTCTTACGGATACTTTTAAAAGATTTCAAATGAAAAAATTACAGAGTATGTTTAAAAAAAAAATGTAAGTATTTCAATTTACAATGCATCTAAAATACAAATTTGCATTAAAACTTATTATTAAAACACCTAGTAAATTTATTAAGGGTTAAATATATTTTTGGTTATATAAATATATTAATTTTAGTTTTAGTCCCTCTAAAAAATTTCTTTAACTTTTAGTCCTTATAAAAATTTCACGTAGAATTTATATTTTTGAACAAAATTTTTCAGAATAGTTTATAATATTTATTATAAGCATTTTTAAAAAAAATAGAATTTTTAACAAAAATAAATTAAATATGACTTTTTATATGTTTGACATTTAAAAATTCAAATTTAATTCATATTTTGTTAATTTTTTTTAGAGATTTTTACAATATTCTACATATTTATGCACAATTTCATTAAAAAAAACAAAACACAAGTTGACTTAAAATTAGAGACTAAAAATTTTATAGAGATTAAAAGTCAAAAAATAAAATTTAAAGTGACTAAAACAAAAAATTAATATATTTATAGGCACAAAAAACATATTTAACTCATTTATTAATTACTTCACTCCAATTACTTATTATATTTTTCTTTTTATGTTTTGCAATTCAACAGCTTGCATGTAACAATACATTGTTATTGTCAACTAAACTATGCTGAGGCGAACGGTCCTCACAAATCACCTCGTTTAATTTATAAGATAGAAAGAAAAAAAATACTTTTGAACCTCTAAAAAAAAACTAAAACCAAAAAAAGATATATTTCCTTTTATGATAAAGAGGCGATAAGAAAATGATATGGGACGTCGTCGCACGTGTGTGTAAAGTGTAAAGTAAAAAGGAGAGTGAAAAGACGCGCGCGAGTGGAAGTAATAAGAGTTGCCATCTTTGCCTGTCCGTGAAGAGATACCTTTATACTTGAAGTCTTCTATTTTTCCCACTCACAACACAAACATAAATAACACTCTCTTCTTCATTTCATTCATATGAAGTCTCCGCCTAACCTATCTGGTGTCTCCGATCACTACGCCGCCTGATCTACCTCCCTTCTTCCGGTATTCACTCTCTCTTTTAATAATGCTCATGTTAGTTGATTTTTATTTTCTTTTTTTTAATATACTCATACAATTAGCAGCTTCATTTCTAAGCATTATTTTATTCATTATCCAATACTATTTTATGATAAGATTCCAGTTATTGTTGGATCTCATAAGTAGTATATTTAGATTCGTGTTGTTGGGTGTGTGATTTTTATTTTTCAAACTATTATTATTCACTTTCCTCTTCTTTTTTGGATAGCATCAAACTCAATACCTCAGATTGGGTTTTTTTTATTTATGTAAGTAAATTATTTATTTTTATGTTTCTGTTCTCTTGTTCTTGTTGATTTTGAACTTGGAATACACTTTGATCTTCAATACATTGCAATTAATGATTTTTTTTTTTTTCCTTCACCTTTTGTTTTTGAACCCGTGATGACAACCTATGCTATGGTGCCTTTACAGATCCTTTCATGTGGGGGTGTTAGATGATGGAGTCTTGTGAGTGTATCGACACACCTTATCCCCCGGATGAACTTCTTGTCAAGTATCAATACATCTCTGATGTTCTTATCGCGCTAGCGTATTTCTCGATTCCGGTGGAACTCATTTATTTTGTTCAGAAATCTGCTTTCTTTCCATATAGATGGGTTCTTATGCAGTTTGGGGCTTTTATTGTTCTTTGTGGAGCAACTCATTTTATAAATTTGTGGACATTCTCAGCTCACACTAAAGCTGTTGCTGTTGTAATGACGATTGCTAAAGTGTCGTGTGCTATTGTGTCATGCGCCACTGCACTTATGCTTGTTCATATTATTCCCGATCTGTTGAGTGTTAAAACCCGTGAGTTGTTCCTTAAGAACAAGGCGGAAGAGCTTGATAGGGAGATGGGACTTATTCTTACTCAGGAAGAAACCGGAAGACATGTGAGAATGTTGACTCATGAAATAAGGAGCACGCTTGATAGGCATACTATTCTAAAGACTACTCTTGTGGAGTTGGGTAGGACTTTAGGATTGGAGGAATGTGCACTGTGGATGCCATCAAGAAGTGGTTTGAATCTACAACTTTCTCATACTTTAACTTATCATGTACAAGTTGGTTCTACTGTGCCAACAAACCTTCCTATTGTCAATGAAGTCTTCAGTAACCCGAGAGCTATGCGTATACCACACACTTGTCCACTTGCTAGGATAAGACCTCTTGTCGGAAGATATGTGCCGCCTGAAGTTGTTGCGGTTCGGGTGCCGCTTCTACATTTGTCAAATTTCCAAATTAATGATTGGCCTGAGCTTTCAGCAAAAAGTTATGCAATTATGGTTCTTATTCTCCCTACTGATAGTGCTAGAAAGTGGCGAGACCATGAGTTGGAGCTTGTCGATGTTGTTGCAGATCAGGTTTGTTTGATTTCTTTTATTTTATTGGTTCTTTTTTTTTTCCTGAATATTTTCTATTTCGTATTTCCGTTGTTTTCTATTCCTTTTCTTTTGATTGCTTTAACACTCATATTCATTGTCATTGTGCCTGTAAGTTCTGTTCTGAGTCTGACTATCGCTGTGAACTTGTTTTGGAGTTTGGAGCATAGAATAGTTGAAAATTAGGAAATGGCTATCAATCATTGGCCATTTGGGCTTTATGGTTATTTCTCAACCATCAAGGTAGAAGACAGAATATGACACCTAGTAACTTAAGTAAAGAACCATATTAGGTATGCATATGGAGTATGCACTGAGGTCGCTGAATTCCAATAAGCGGCTAAAAAAGGGAGGGCAGATCATGTAATTATGAAACCTGTGATATTTGTATTTAATACTACTTTTTGTCTGCAGAATTCAACCTCTGCGATATAGTTTACACATGGATTCCATCGTATGTTGTTTTCTTTTCACTCAATGTTGTATCCAAGCCAGTCTAATTTTGATTTTGGCCATTGAAGATATATAGTGGCTCTATATCAAGACTGAGATAGGCTCGGGTACTGTACTAAATTTAAGAACGATATTGGAAAAATGGGGTAAACAAACACGTGACAATGTCTAGTTACTTCTCTTAACATCAAATATTGAAATAATCTGATGCAGATCTGTCTAGGATAAATTTACAACAAATGTGTGTGGGACCTGACTTTTAAGTGTTTTATTCCCTTTGCCTGCACATGCCTCCTAATCCGAAAAGACCAAATTAAATACCTGAAACTTTTCATTCGATTGTATGGCTTTTAGGAATATCATTTTCTTTCTAGATTAAATTACCATATTAACTGTGTTTGAAATTTGCTTTTGTGACATTAAATATCGCGCCACAGTTGCCATTTCAAAATGTCGCCAACATTTTCTAGTGCTGACATGGCATTTGTTTCCTCACATGCACCTCAGATGTGGGGACATGATTGTGTTATTATTCATTTCAAAATTTTTACTTGATATTCTATTCCTCCGTATGCTGAATCCATTTAGTTTCCAAACAGGTAGCAGTTGCCCTTTCACATGCTGCTATTTTGGAGGAGTCCATGCGAGCCCGGGATCAACTCATGGAACAAAACGTTGCCTTAGATTTAGCTCGGCGAGAGGCTGAAATGGCAATTCATGCTCGCAACGATTTCCTTGCAGTCATGAATCATGAAATGAGAACACCGATGCATGCAATTATAGCATTGTCATCACTTCTTTTGGAGACTGAACTGACTCCAGAGCAGAGGGTTATGATAGAGACTGTATTGAAGAGTAGTAATGTTTTGGCAGCACTTATCAATGATGTTCTAGATCTGTCCCAACTGGAAGATGGTAGCCTTGAATTAGAAATGGCAAAAATCAACCTTCATGGTGTTTTGGGAGAGGTAATTTCAAGAAATCTGAGATATCTGTAACATTATTCGTTAACATCTACCATGAACAGCATTTATGTATTGTTTTTCTATTGTTAATGCAGGTCATTGAACTGATAAAGCCTATAGCATCTGTGAAAAAACTACCCATTACTTTAATTCTTGCCCCTGATCTACCTACTCATGCCATTGGTGATGAAAAGCGGCTTATGCAAACACTTTTGAATGTTGTGGGCAATGCTGTCAAATATACTAAGGAGGGCTATGTTTCTATAAGAGCTTCTGTTGCAAAACCAGAATCCTTACAGGATTGGCGACCTCCTGAGTTTTATCCAGCATCAAGTGATGGTCATTTCTATATACGAGTCCAGGTTATGACTTTGGCATCTCAATATCTGAACTCTATCCATATGTTAATGTGATTGAATTCTTGGGTTATCTAAATAATTAAGTCATCTAGATCATCCATACCTACATTTCTAGGAAAGAGCCCAGAGATATCTCTACCTTTTCATTATGTTATCGACTTATCATTGTAGCAACTGTTAGAAATTAATCTAGGTATTGATTTCCATCTCATGACTGACCCCAAACATCCTTCTTTGTGCAGGTTAAGGATTCTGGATGTGGCATTCTCCCACAAGATATTCCACATCTCTTTACCAAGTTTACTCAGTCTCAGAGTGGACCTGTTCGATCTAGCAGTGGTTCAGGTCTTGGACTAGCCATTTGTAAAAGGTAGGGAAAACATAATTTTGATGTTGATGCCTAGCAAGTCACCATTATTGCCCCTATGTGAAATGCATATTAACACTGCTGCTTAAATAGAGTAGTTTTTGTTTATTGAGTCACCATTATTGCCCCTATGTGAAATGCATATTAACACTGCTGCTTAAATAGAGTAGTTTTTGTTTATTGAGTTACTGACTCTCAAAATTGATTCAGATTTGTAAATCTCATGGGTGGGCACATATGGATGGAGAGCGAGGGTCACGATAAAGGAAGCACAGCTACATTTGTAGTCAAACTTGGGATTTGTGGCAATGCAGATCCAACCGATCATCAAACTGCAAGCAGAGGCCAAGCATATAGTGGAAGTGGAGGCCTTGCTAGATTTAAGCACTTAGTCAATGATGACGACATAGGTTTTTCTAATAGACGCAATCAAAGAAGTTTCTGATATCCAAAACACCAAAATTGCATATCTTTATATCAATGTCGACTGGCAGATATTGTATGATTTGCTGTTTGCAGCTATAGATTAGGATTAATGTGTCAGACATATTTCTAACAAACAGATCTTATCTGAAGCCCTATCGTATTAACTAGTTATACAATGAAACAAATTCAAAAATAATCCATTGCTGAATATAACTTCGAGCAGTATGTCAGGCAATGTTTTTAAAATCGGATTGAACCCGTTAGTTCAACCATTGATTTGAGAGCCAGTTAGTTCATCGGTTGGTTTAACCCTGATTATATTGTAGGTTCATTGAACCGAGTTTAACTGGTTGAACCACAATTGGTTCAACTGGTTTTATTTTTTGTATTTTTTCAATATCTGCTTGTCATCCAATTTAACCATAGTTGAAACAATTGAAATATGACTTGAATATCTTTCCGATTTGATCTTCAGTCCCATTTTTAAAACACTGGTTTTAAGGAAATGATGCATATCAACTCCAGTCTGTTACCTGTTGTCTTTCAGTGTTTTGGTTTTCTGCCAACCACTTGCTGGTGAAAGTTGTACTACTTCCTAATATGCATAGTAATTCCAATTATTATGAACTAAAAAACATTATTTTGACACAAATTTTAACATCTGACATTCTATGAACAAACAATTTTTTTTCTCTCTCCTAGACAATGAGGATCAGAAAAGGTCACTAGCTTAGAATGTATTATATATTTGGTATCCGATACGCTTAGAATGTACTATATATGGTGTCTTATACACAATGTTGATTTTTTGTCTCAATAATAGTTATTATAAGCTTAAATGAATAAAGGAGATGGATAATTGTGGAAGTATCAAGAATCATTGCTACAGAATCTGAGATTCTAGTTTATTTAAAAAGTTTAACTCAAATGTCCAGTTCTCTTCTTGTTACCAATGCTAGCTTCCCTCGAGGTATGACTGAATAGTCATTTTAAATTATGTTTTACTTGTTAGTGTGTGATTTTAAATTTAGCCAATATTATGTTAGGTTTTTCTTTTTGGTACAAAGGGAAAAAAACTAGGCAAAAAAGAAAAGAGAAGAAAAGACGATTAGAATCATCCAAGGAATTGAATCCTGAAAGCATCAGCTGCTAAGAAAGAGAGAAGGCCTACAAGAGGTTGATCTACAACCTACAATCTTAAGTCTTAATAAGCACTTAATTTGGCAACATAAAGTTACAGTCCACTTCACAAGGAACAAGTCCCTTATATTCTGCATAATTGTAGCATATCTATGACAAATGATGGTTGGTTCATTTATTAAGTTGAGAGAGCATGCTTGGTGTCTCTGTAACAAACCAATCTACAAATTTTGGATGATTAAGGCAATTGAAGGCCAAAGATCATGGCAAGGCATTCTGCTTGGGAGGTTGTCAACAATGCCAAGGAAGCTAAAGAATCATATCCTCCAATCTCCATCAGCATTCTTAATGAGGCCACCACAGCCGCCTCTGCCCAGGTTGCCAGGAAATCCAAGGTGAGGGAGCAGGTTTAGAGTTGGTGTCTGGCCAACAACTTTGAATCAAAACATACATGTTTCTTCACTATGAACTAAATTGCTATTCCGCCACAAGGCTGCCAAAAATAGTGAAGAATGAAGCTTTGATCCAATCAGTGTGGATGGTATTGTTTCAAGTGAAAATAAACTTAAAAAATATCTGGCTGCAGAAAAACCAACCCTTTTTGGATTTTTCTAACATGTGCAACATTTCCCATGTTAAAAGAACTAAAAATGAATTTTTTTTATTGAAAAACAACAATCAATTATTAAAATGTTATATATTAATATAAAATACACAAGTTTCAATACACACTATTTTGAAATTCTTAATATGTGCAAATTTGCATATGATAGAAAGTCTTTCAACTTCAATCATGGTTTATTAGAGATGTTGAATTCAAGTTTAGTTAGGACAATACATTCGTGTTAAATCTCTTGAGAGTTTTGTTCATATCAATTTAAGGATTAGTCTCTAAAGTTGCGCGTGAATAATATCTAACCCAAAAAAATACTAGGAGATTGTTTGTACAAAACAACTTTATATAACTAATATCATAATTTATACACATAAACGTGTTCACCATTGCGAACCAATCCTGGAATCTCGATTGAGAAATTTCTGCATTTTGAATCCGATAAATGACTTCCTCCGATTTCAATACATATTTTGACCTTCAATCTAAGTTCACTAACTTCATCCGTGTATCATACACAATTAATCAACAAGGTCATACACAATTCCATACGTGATGTGTTTTCCTTTGCTACAAATAGCATCGGCTATATAAGTCTAACCAAATGACACAAAATTCACGGCTGTCTTGAATGTATTATCAGAGGATTTTAAGCCGCAACAAGTTATATCAAGATGCAGAGGGTATCAGGGTACTAAGCATTTCCGTCATGGATTATTTAGTGGTCCGTAACCGGAAGTATTATCAGAGGATATACATCAGTAACAATGACAGTAAGAGGCAGAAAAATAAGATGCCATCATGAAAAAGGCGGAAAAATAAGAGACGAGTATGGAAGAAAGAAAAAAAGAGAAAAAAATATGCATCATGCCCTTTTGCCGCCATATGTTCTTTCTATAGACCATTGTAAAATTAACATTGGAGAATATGACAAAATAAGCTTTATTCTATCAGAGTCAAATACTCTATTATATTTTAACAAGATAAGCTTTATCCTATCATCGATTATTTTTCTTTTCTTAGTCTAGAAACGACCACCTATGTTTCTTTAGACCACTCCAATAATTGCATGTAATCTTGTATCATTTTAAAACATGAATAAATGCTTCCATGGTAAAAATAAATAAATTGAGTTGGGGCTATGAAAGTTGAGATAAATAAAGCCATTAGCAAAGTATAAAAACATAACTAGCAAAAGTATAACCAGAGTGTTTCCGCAACAAAATCATAACAAAAACAGCAAAACACAATTTAGTACAGGGACTATTATAAATTCATACACCTGATAACTGAAAATTAAACAATGTCTTAATCCAACAAAAAGATCGTTAAAACTACTTTAAAACAGCAACTGAGGTCAGCCCAACAATTCGGCCAAGCAATCTCAGACTGCAGCGGCCTTCTTTGATTTCTTTTGCGGTCTGCACAAAAAGATATTCGTTAAAACAATAGTGCATAGCATTGCGGAAACCTAGAAAATACATGGCAAGTATAAATTATAATACTCACTGGGTCTGGGTTGGCTTTGCGGCAGCAGCAGGTGGAGCAGCAGGAGCTTCTGCTGGCTTTTCTCCTCCAGGACCCTAAACATTTTACAAAGAAAAGGCAAAATTTCCATTAAAAATTGCAAAAAGAATGCTTGTTAATGTACTAAATCCTCAAATCATATACATCTATGCTATACATCTATGCGTGTCAAAAGAATTGAGAAATCATAGGTAACTCACTTGAGCGAAACGCTCCTCCCTCCTAGCATGCTTCCTCTCACGGCTGGCCTTGTTCTTGGCACGTTTGGCCTCAAACTGGTCAGACAGGGTCTTCTCTCTAGCCTTCTCAGCTTTGGACTTGTGAATGCTCTCCATCAGCACTCTCTTATTCTTAAAGACATTACCCTTAACCTTCATGTACATGTCATGGTACATGTGCTTGTCAATCTTCTTGGCCTCACGGTACTTGCGGAGCAAACGTCTGAGAACACGCATTCTCCTCATCCAAAGAATCTTTGTGGGAAGCCTTGCCTCTCTGGTACCCTTCCTCTTACCTATGGGCATTCAGACAAACACAACAAATTCATATTCTCTCTAAGACTGACCATAAAATAACCCACCTCAAGCCAGTTAAGGAATGCAGACTTAGTAGTTTTGTTTTAGGGAACAAAACAGTATCATGGTATTTTACAAAAAACAAGGCTTGTATATCCAATTGATGAGCAACTCAGTAAAAAATTAACAATTTAATTGTGAATGAATCTAAGACAATGGTTTCTTAACAATTACTAGATTACAAACTAGCAAGTATAAGAAGTTAGATTCCGAGCTAAAGCAGCCAAACCAACAATGATGAAACCACTTCTTCAAGTAAGAAATCA